>VFQN01000199.1_pt1 | contig 125166 bp, 108 predicted proteins | sample 3512371 | NCBI WGS metagenome assembly VFQN01 (sample SAMN10412370, study PRJNA504923) | tailings metagenome | isolation source: Replicate 2 from Balatoc abandoned mine | place: Philippines: Itogon, Benguet | collected 2017-08-28 | reverse complement strand
CCCGGATATTTCTTGCAGATCGCGCGCACGCCCTCGCGGATCTCCGGATAGTCCTCCCCCAGCGGGACCGAAACGTTCAGCGCGTCGGCGTTGATGGCATCCATGGTGTTGTCCTTGTTGTTGCGCTGTTCACACGGGAGTGCGGCGTACGCCTTGCGGCACAAGCATGGCGTTGTCCTCCCCGAGCGCCGGCGGGTTCTTGCGGAAGGCCGGGCGCTCACCATCGAATTGCAGCGGCAAACCGACGAGATCGAACTTCCGGTCTTCGCTTTGCTGGATGATGCCGATCGCTTCGGTCTGCGGATGACTCATCACTTCATCGACGGTTTGAAGCGCCGCGCATGGCACGGAGACCGCCGCAAGCGTATCGAGCCAGTGCTGCCGCGGCTTCGTGATGATCACCTCGGCCACGGCCGCGTTGACCCGCTGGCGATTGCGCACGCGGTTCGCGTTGGTATCCATCTGCGGATCTTCTGGCCATTCCGGATGGCCAAGTGCTGCCGCGAGCCGCCGGAACAGATTGTCGTTCGCCGCCGCAATCACGACCCATCCGTCGCTGGCTTCATAGGCCTTGTACGGCGCCATGCCGCCGTTCTCGGAGCCGCCCGGTCCCGGGACCTGTCCCGACGCGACGTAGCGCGCGATGTGCATGCACATCCATGACAGCGCAGTCTCGAACAGCGAGGTGTCCACGACGCAGCCCTCACCACTTTCCTTGCGCCGCAGGAGCGCGGTGAGAATTCCGATGACGGCCCACATTCCGGCGCCCTGATCGATGATCGAGGGGCCCGTGCGCACCGGCTCATGTCCCGAGTGACCGGTCACGCTCATGAGGCCGCCGAAGGCCTGCAGCAACGGGTCGTAACCCGGCGCGTCCTTCATTGGGCCGGCCGATCCGAAAGCGGTCATGTTGCAATAGATCAGGGAAGGCTTGTGGGCTCGCAGTGACTGCGCGTCCAGCCCGTAGCGCTCGACGAGACCCGGCCGCATGTTCTGCACAACGACATCGGCCTTCTCGACAATATAGCGGCGGAGCGCCTCGACCGTCGCGGGATCCTTCAGATCCGCGGCAACGGAATACTTGTTGCGGTTGATCGCCTGAAATGTGCTGGCGGCGCCGTGCAGAAACGGCGGTCCCCATTTTCGCGCATCGTCGCCGCCGCCCGGATTCTCGATCTTCACGACAGTCGCGCCCAACTCGGCGAGAATCAGCCCCGCGATCGGCGCTGCGACGCTGTGGCCGAGTTCAACGACAACGATGTTTTCAAGCGGCAATGCCATCAGCTTTCTGTCCTTTATTCGGGGCGAGGTAGAGGCCGCTTAGTTGCTATGTCAACAACACGTTTGACAGGCCAACAGTAACGCGCGGCGGCTTTCGTGCCCCGAAAACTCAGGCGCATGCGGCATTTCAACCCGCTTTTAGCGGGCAAAGGATTTGACCGGTTCGCCAGCCCGCATCCAAGATGAGACACACACAAGACAGCCGGATCAACCGGTTGCGTCGGGAGGACCAAGTCTAATGCCACGTCGTCTGATATCGATTCTGCTCGCGGTAGCGATTGCCGCATTCGCCGCGCCTGCCTTTGCACAACCCTACCCGTCAGGTCCGATCCGCATTCTTGTCGGCTTCGGTCCGGGCTCCACGGCCGACACGCTGGCGCGGCTCGTCGGCAAGCACATGGAACAGGTCTTCGGTCAGCCCGTCGTCGTGGAAAACCGGCCGGGCAACTCGTCCATGATCGCTGCCGAAACCGTCGCTCGCGCCGCTCCCGACGGATACACCCTGTTCATGGCGACGGTCGCACAAACACTTAATCCCGCCCAGACGAAGTCCGGCTTCGATCTGTCCAAGCAGATGGCGCCGATCGCTCTCCTTGGTGTCGTGCCGAATATGCTGGTCGCCCATCCGGACGTCCCCGCGAAATCGCTCAAGGAGCTGATCGCGCTGGCCAAGTCCAAACCGGATAGCCTCACCTTCGGCACCTCCGGATCCGGTACGGCGAGCCATCTCGCCGCTGAGTTGTTCAATCAGAAGGCCGGGACGAAAATTCTTGCCGCTCACTACCAGGGCGGTAGCAATCAGGCCGTCACCGACCTGCTGGCCGGCCGCATCACACTCATGTTCAACGTCGCGGCAACTCTGGCCCCCCACGTCAAGGCCGACAAGCTCAGGGCGATTGCGATCGCACAGCCCAAGCGCGCCGGAATCATGCCGGACCTGCCGACAATGGACGAGGCCGGCATGCCGGGATTCGATGCTGGCATCTGGATCGGCCTCCTCGCGCCGGCGGGAACGCCGGACGCTGTGCTGGAGAAGCTGTCAAAGGCGGCGAACGATGCGCTGAAAACCGACATGGTAACGAAAGCGATGTCCACGCAGGGGATCGACGTCCTCGGCGGTACCCCGAAGGAGTTCGAGGCGTTCATCCGCAGCGACATCGACAAGTGGAATGCGCTGCTGGCTTCGATGAAGAAGGAGTAGAAAACCTCGCGCCCCGGACGCGGTGCGGCACGTCGTGTTGCACCGCTGAGCCGGGGCCCAAAAGCAATGCGTGGGTCCCGGTTCTACAGCGCATCACAATGTGCTGCGCTGTGCCCCGGACACGAGAGCGCTACTTCGTGCCGTACATGCGGTCACCGACATCGCCCACTCCCGGCACAATATAACCGGACTCGTCCAGTTCCTCGTCGATCGCAGCTGTCCAGATATGCACATCGGGATGATGGGCCTGCACCTTGTCGACGCCCTGCGGTGTCGCGAGGAGACAGACGATCCGAACCGAACGCGCGCCGGCTTCCTTCAGCCGGTCCACCGCGGCAACAGCCGAATTGCCCGTCGCCAGCATCGGGTGCAGCACGAGCACCAGACGCTCGGCAATGTCGTCCGGAGCCTTGAAGAAATATTCCACCGCGACCAGCGTGCGCGGATCGCGATATAACCCGATATGGGCGACGCGCGCAGCGGGGACGAGTTCGAGCATGCCTTCGAGAAAGCCCATGCCTGCGCGTACGATCGGCGCCAGAACCAGTTTCTTTCCCGACAGGATGGGCGACTTCATTTTCGCGAACGGCGTCTCGATGTCGATCATCTCGAGAGGGAGATCGCGGGTAACCTCGTAACAAAGCAGATTGCCGATCTCGCTGAACAATTCCCGAAAAGCCTTGGTCGACCGGTTCTTGTCGCGCAACAGTGTCAGCTTGTGCTGCACCAGCGGATGATCGACGATCGTGACGCCGCGCATATTGGACTCCAAAGAACCCGCGATCTTCGCAATGGCTAAAACACCGTGCCGTCGCTGATAACATGAATTGGCGGGGCGCCGCCTTGCCGTTTCTGGTTTGCGAGTCTGCGGCCGGCCGCCCAGGTGCCGCCCTCGAGCACCGCGCCGAGCGGGAAATTTGCCGCGTCGAGCGACAGCGCATCCCGCACCAGCGGAGCGATGCGGTCAAGCAAGGCCACGGTCAGCGCCCGCCACTCAACAACCAGCGGCGACCACACCTCATGGCCCTGCCCGGCCGCCGCCGGATCGCGCAACGCGATCACGCCGGCATCCAGAAACAAGCCGCCATTGCGGTATTCGGCGAGCCCTGTCAGTCCGTCGAGATCGCACACCGTAACGCCGCCATCCTGCAGCGGCTCGATCAGCGAATAGGTCAGCCATTGCGACAGCTTATGAAATGGGATCAGACCGTTGGTCTCGTCATCGCGGACGATCGCGGGATGACGCCAGGTATCTCCCATCGAGACGCCGTCGAGCGAAATGCGTCCGGGCCAGATCGGGCCGAGATGATGCAGGACGCTTCGAAGGATGTCGGGCGCCGCAAGCGGTTTAGCGCCGCTGGTCGCAACCAGATCGTCGAACAGCCCGCCGGGCCGTGCATTGTCCTGCATTGCAAAGACCGCAGGTTGACCCAGCACCGCTTCGCCTAGTCGCGCGACGAGCGCGGCACGGCCCGCAAGGCCGGTTAGCGGATTGCTCTCGCTCACCTGAAACCCACGCGCGAGATCGTCTGCTGTCAGGGCCACCAGTTCGCTGGCGTCAGCCCGCAGCGGGTCGACCGGATCAGCGGAGAAGTATCCGGCCTCGAACATGCGCAGGCTCGCAATCGCGAGCCCTTCCGAGCGGGCGACCTGCAGTCCGGTTACACCGTCGACATAGCGCCAGTCCGGTCCCGCACCGGCGTCGAGCAAAACAGATATGATGGCAAGATCAAACGCTGCACGAGCCTGCTCCGCCGGATTCGTCCATTGACGCGCGGCCTCGAGCTGCGGCCACAGGTCGATGCCCGACAGCCGGAAATGCCGCCAGCGCGCATGCAGCGGCACTTCCAACGAGGGATAATTCTCGCGGATTACCTGCGCGACGAAAGCTGCGGTATCGGCGAGCTTGTCGAGGTGAAGCGTAAAGCTTGTCAGTGCGCCTCTTTCGGCCGCCGCCAGCATCTCGTGCGCGCGCTCGCGTACGGCTTGAGCGGAGAGAAGGGAGTCAGCGGCGGTGCTGTACATTCTAGGCTCCACCGGTGGGGCAAGGAGCCAACAGCACCGTCATGCCCGCGCTTGACGCGGGCATCCACGTCTCGCTGCGGAAAAAAAACGTGGATGGCCGGGTCAAGCCCGGCCATGACATGTTGATGATTTGCCGCATGAACTGCTCAGAAGTCCCGCAGATTGCGGCCGACCGTCGCCTTCAGTTCGTCCTCGGTCGGCGCGCCTTCCTGCGTGAAATAGCCCGCGGCCTTCTTTGCTTCCATCTCGACCTTCGCGTCGTCCGGTATCATCTCGTCCGGAATCGGCACGCGCTCGACGATGTCGATGCCGGCGCCGGTGACGGCGTCGTATTTCATGTTCGACATCGAAACGAAGCGGTCGATCTTGGTGATGCCGAGCCATTGCAGCACGTCCGGCATCAACTGCTGGAAGCGTGCATCCTGCACGCCGGCAACGCATTCGGTACGTTCGAAATAGGTCGCGGCCTGGTCGCCGCCGGGCTGGCGCTTGCGTGCATTATAGACGAGGAATTTCGTGACCTCGCCCAGCGCGCGGCCTTCCTTGCGATTATAGACGATGAGTCCGACGCCGCCATTCTGCGCCTCGCGGATGCATTCGGCTATCCCGTGGATGAGATACGGCCGGCAGGTGCAGATATCGGATCCGAACACGTCGGAGCCGTTGCACTCATCATGCACGCGGCAGGCAAGCTTCTTCTTCGGATCTGCGAGCGCCGTCGGATCTCCGAAAATATAGAGCGTGATGCCACCGATCGGCGGCAGGAACACCGAGATATCCGGCCGGGTCACAAGCTCCGGGTACATGCCGCCAGTCTGTTCGAAAAGAGTGCGGCGCAACTTGTCCTCGGACGTGCCGAAACGCTCTGCGATGCCCGGCAGATACCAGACCGGATCGATGGCGGCCTTGGTGACTGCAACGTCATGAGCGCTGTGCACGAGATCGCCGTCGACCTTGATGAATCCGCTATCGAAGAAGTGGTTCAGCTCGGGCAGCGTCAGCCGCGCCTTGGTGATCGCGATCGTCGGGCGGATGTCGACACCCTCCGCAATCTCCGTCTTGAAGTCTTCGGCAACGCGATGACCCCAGGGGTCGAGCGAGACGATGCGTTCCGGGTCGGCCCATTGCGGGAATGGACCGATATCGACCACCGGCATGGTGTCGCGCAAATCGGGACGTGCGATCGGGTTGAGAGAACCCGACGAAACCGCGAGTGCACGATACAGCGCGTAGGAGCCGCCATGCGCGCCAATCGCGTTGCGGTCCGGGCCTGCATTCACGGTGCCGATGACGGGCCCGCGCTCGCGCGCGGTCGGTGCGCCCCATCGGAGCGGGAAACGCCCCGGCGTCCTGTGGCCGGGATGCGAGGTGAGACGGATATGACCGTCCCTGTTCGTGGACATGACCTTGCCCCACAAAAGCAAAAAGCCCTCGTCCGGCTGACCGGAGGGAGTGGCTTCAAAAAGAGAAGATAACGATGGGTTTCGGTTTGGGCAAGGGGGGATAAGCGGGGATTCGGGCGAAGGAATTGGCCGCCCGTCCCCTTTCCGCCAGGGGCTGAAGGACAGTGAGAGAGCGACCGGCTACGCCCGGCCCCTGATCAAATCGGCCGCGCGCTCCGCGATCATGATGACTGCGGCATTAATGTTGGCGCCGATGATATCCGGAAACACCGACGCATCGATAACACGCAGGTTCTCGGCGCCCCTGACCCGCAATTCGGGATCCACAACTGCCATTTCATCGCCGGCCGGACCCATCTTGCAGGTGCCGCAGGGATGATGCGTCGTGACCACGGTGTTCCGGATGAACGTCTCGAACTCCGCATCGGTCTTCACATTCGCGCCCGGCATGATCTGACGCGCGATGAATGGCTTCAGCGCCGGTTGATTTGCGACCTCGCCGAACATCGCGACCGCCGCTTTCAGCGTCTGCCAGTCGCCATCCGTGGACAAAAGGTTCTGCTGGATCTGCGGATGCGCGAACGGATCCGCCGATGCGAGCGCGATCGTACCGCGGCTCTCCGGGCGCAGCACAACGATGCGGCAGGCAAAGGTGTCCTCGAACGCAGACTTGAACGGAGGCAGATACGGCGCGGCGCCAAGCGGGCCCGCGATGAAGAGAAGCTGCGCATCCGGCAACGGAGTCGTAGCGCGCTGCGTCTTCAGAAAACCGATCAGCCCGCCCGGAAGATCTGTGGTGAAGCCGGTGCCGAACATCGCACCCTGCGCGAGCGAGAGCGCGATGCGGTCGAGCCGCAGGTTCTTCTGCACCGGCCCGCCGCCATTGCGACCGTAAACGATCAGAGCTGCGACATGATCCTGCAGGTTCTTTCCCACGCCCGGCAGCGCAATCTTTACCTGAATGTCATGGCGGCTCAGTTCATCCGGCGCGCCGATACCCGACAGCATCAGGAGCTGCGGAGAATTGATCGTGCCGCCGCAGATCAGCACTTCCTTCGCCGCACGCGCAGACTTCGTCTCGCCGCCCTGCCTGTATTCGACGCCAGTCGCGCGCGCACCCTCTAACGTGATGCGCGCGCTCTGTGCGTTCACCTCGACGGTAAGATTGCTGCGAGCAAGCGCGGGCCGAAGATAAGCGACCGCCGTCGAACAACGACGGCCGTTGCGGATCGTCGCCTGCATACGCGAGAAGCCGTACTGCTCTTCGGCATTATAGTCGGGGTTGAACGGATGCCCCGCCTGCCCCGCCGCCTCGATATACGCATCGACCAGCGGATCGGCGTAGCGCGACCGGCGCGTGGTCAGCGGACCCGAACCGCCGCGATATTCGGTCTCGCCGCCTTCCCAGCTTTCCTGCTTCTTGAAATATGGCAGCACGTCCCTGTACGACCAGCTGTCAGCGCCGTTCGCGGCCCAGCGATCGAAATCGCCACGGTTGCCGCGGACATAGGCCATCGCATTGGTGGACGACGAACCGCCGATCACCTTGCCGCGCGCGACTTCCATCTTGCGCTGGCCGGCATAGGGTTCCGCCTCGGTGTCGTAATGCCAGTCGAACAGACGTTCCTTGTAGACCTTGCCCCACCCGAGCGGGATCTTCAGCCAGAAGCCGTCATCCCACGGGCCCGCCTCAAGCAGGAGCACGCGCGTGCCTGGATCCTCGGTCAGCCGGGCCGCGAGCGTACAGCCCGCGGAGCCGGCGCCGACGATGATGTAGTCGTATTCGGAAATCGACATCACAGCCTATCCGGTCATGCACGGGCATAGCCGTTCGCAGCACGGCGTCGCTGCCGCTCGCCTATACCCGCACATCCATCTTTCTCGAACGATGGATGACCGGGTCAAGCCCGGCCATGACGTAATCATTACTTCGGCGCTTTAGCGTCAACCACCTTCTTCAGGATGTCGAACTCCTTCTTCACCGCCGGATTGCCATCGACGATCTTGGTGCCGAGCGCGACAAAGTCCTTCATCATCTTGTCTTGCTCTGCTGCCGGCAGCTTCAGAATTTCGCCCTTGTTGGCGACCCACACCTCGTTCGCTTTCTTGTTGTTGTCGAGAACCCACGGAAACGCCTTCTGTTCGGCCTCGCGGCCCGCGGCACGGATCGCGTCCTGCACGTCCTTCGGCTGCGACTTGAACCAGGCTTCATTCACAAGTGCGACCGACAGGATGTACGAAAACTCCAGGTCAGTGACGTACTTCGCGACATCGTAATACTTGAACGCCGTCAGGATCGGCATCCCGGCGAGCATGCCGTCAAGACCGCCCGATTGCAGTTGCGGGATCACTTCCGACAGCGCCAGCGGAGTCGGGATCACGCCGATCGACTTCATCGGCTCGACCTGCAGCGGCGAAGCGAAGGTGCGCACCTTCTTGCCCTTCATGTCCTCGATCTTGGGCGCAGGCGTCTTCAGCAGGATCACGGTCGGCGAATTGTAGATCGCACCGATCACCCGCAGCCCCTTGTCGAGGAACATGGTCTCCAGATGATCGCGATAAGCCGGGTCCTGGATCGTCGCATACTGATGCTGCGGCGAGCGGAACAGGCCGGGCACCTCGAAAATCTGGAAACGCGGATCGAGATTGGTCACAAACGAGGTCGGCGTGATGAAGGATTCGATGGTGCCGAGCGACACGCCTTCAGCCATGCGCGGAATAGCGCCGAGCTGACTGGCCGGATAGATGCCCATCTTGAGCTTGTCGCCGATCCGCGCCTTCACCCCCTCGACGAACAGCTTCTGCCATTCGTGCTGGCCGTCGTTGATGGTAGCGCTGGCGAGTTTCATTTCCTGCGCGGCAGCCGGCAGTGCAGTGGCGAGTGCCGTCGCAATCGCGGCGGCAAACAGGCTGTGTCGTGTCACGTGCATTGTGGTTCTCCCAGAGTTATATCGAACGGGTGAGGATCAACGACAGGTCCGGCCAGTAAGTGATGATGAGCAGCGCCGCGATCTGCACGACTGCGAATGGCAGAACGCCGCGATAAATCGTCTCCAGCGGTACGCCGAGGATTGTTCGCGCCACGAAAATATTCAGCCCGAACGGCGGCGTGAACATGCCGATGGCGAGGTTGGCTGTCATCACGATTCCAAAATGGATCGGATCGACGCCAACAGACTTCACCAGCGGCATCAGAAGCGGCGTCAGCACAAGGATCGCCGAAGTAGGGTCAAGGAAGCAGCCCACGACCAGCAGGATCACATTGACCGCCATCAGGAAGCCCCACTGCGACAATTGCAGGGCCTGCAGCCATTCGGTCAGTGCACGCGGGATGCCGCCGATGGTCAATATCCACGAGAACAGCGCCGCGGTCGCGACGATAACCAGGATCTGCGCGGTGAGCATCGCCGATCGCGCCGCCGCGTCGAGCACATCACGCCACGACATCGAACGATATACGAACAAACCGACCAGCATCGCATAGAGGCAGGCAAAGCCGCCGGCCTCGGTCGGCGAGGAATATCCGAAATAGATAATTCCCAGCACGAACGCCGGCATGAAAAGCGCGGGTAAAGCGCCCCAGCTCGTGCAGAAAAACTGCCGGAGATCGAACTTGCCCGATCGAGGGATATCCATCTGCATGGCGCGCACGACGACGAACGCAGCCATCATCAGCGCGATCAACAGACCGGGGAGCACCCCGGCCACAAACAGCTTCGGAATCGATTGCTCCGCGGCGGCGCCGTACAGGATCATCGCGATGCTCGGCGGGATCAGGATGTCGATCGCGCCGCTCGAACTCACCAGACCGGACGAAAAGCGCTGGCCATAACCGTCACGGATCAGGCCGGGATACAGCGATTTACCGACCGCAGCGACGGTTGCGACGCTGGCGCCTGAGATCGCGCCGATCAACGTCGAGGCACCGACCGTCGCCACTCCGAGCGAGCCTGGGACACGGCCGATCAGCGCCAGCACCCAGACGATGAGCCTGTCGGCGATGCCTGCCGCACCCATCAGCTCGCCGGCAAAAATGAAGAACGGGATCGCGAGCAGCGCGTAATTCTCGAGCCCGCCGAACATGATCTGATGGATCGCAATGGGCGATACGGTCAGAAACAGGACGAAGGTCAGGATCGCGCCAGTCAGAAGCAGGACGAAGATCGGTGTGCCGATCGTCAGCAGCGTCAGTGGAATCGCGCCAAGCGTCCAGATCACGCGCGGTCACCTCGATAATGGGCGAGACTGCGGATGTCACTCACAAGGATCATGACCGCAATGACGGCGGTGCCGGCAAAGCCGACCAGCAGCGCCGAATGCGGGATCACCATCGGCATTCCCAAGGCCATGCTGGTCTGGCCGGTCGCAACGATACGTTGAACGAAGGCGTAGGATTGCATCGCGGCGTAGCCGCAGGCCCCAACCATCACAGCATGAGTGATGATCGAGAGAATGCAGCGCGCCCGCGGGCCGACCCGCGCGGTTAGTATCTCCAGAGCAATATGACTACGATCGGCGGTGACCAGCATCATGCCAATCATCACCATCCAGATCATCCCGAAGACGAGTACCTCATCGACACCGATGACAACCTTGCCGGTGGCGCGTGCAACTGCGTTTATGACATTGAGCAGGACAAGACCGATCAGCACCATGCCGAGCAGGATGCGCACGCCTGCGAGCGCGGCGCGCGCAAGGCCAGCCCCGGCATCGGAGCGTGACGCGGCCTGGTCCTGGCTCGTCATGCCCTGCGTGTCCTAGGCCGCTGTGTTGAGCGCCGACGGCTTCGCACCCGTGGCCACCGCAAAGGCGGGCCGCGCTTCCATGGCCTTGATCCAGCGGGTCAGCTCCGGAAAGGACGGCTTCTCGACCGGAAACTCCAGGCAGCGCTTGACGATCGGCGCGAGCGCGACATCGGCCAGAGTCAGCCGGTCCAGTGCGAAAAACGCTTTGCCCGCGATGTGGCCTTCCAGGATCTTGAGCTGCGCGACGAGGTCCGCACATTGCGCCGCGAAATCGGCCGCACGCTTCTCCGGCTCGTTCTTGGAGTCCTTGAACACAGCGACGTAAGGCGTGTTGAGCGACGCAAGGAGCCAATCCATCCAGCGCTCGACATGGGTTTTTTCGGCCGGATTCGATCCGGTGAGGTCGGGCTTATGAAGCGCCGAGAGATAGCGCAGGATGGTGTGGCTCTCCCAGATCGAGGTATCGCCGTCGATGAGAGTCGGCACCTTCGAATTCGGATTGAGCTTCTTGTATTCGGGTGTCTGCGTGTTGTTGAACTGCCGCCCGTAATCCTCGCGGGTATATTTGACCCCGATTTCTTCCAGCACAAAAATCACTTTTTGCACGTTGCCGGAGGTCGAGCGGCCAAGCAATCTGATCACGTTAGTCTCCCTTTACGGTCCGCGCGCGCAAATGCGCGCTCACTTCTTCAGCGGTTTATAGACGATGCACTCGATTTCGATCTTGGTATTGATCACAGCGCGTGCCTCGACTGTGGTACGGGCGAGGATCGCGTCCTTGAACATCTCGCCAAACACCTTGTTGTAGCGACCAAAGTCGCGGGTATCCTGCAAATAGGTGGTTGCGCGCACGACGTCCGCGAGTGTCGCCCCTTCCTGCGCGATGATGCGCTCGATCGTCTCGATGGTGGCTCGGGTCTCCACCTCGATCGAGCCTTCCACCATGTTGTTGTCGGCATCCTTCGCGACCTGGCCGGACACGAAAATATAATCGCCCGCGCGCACCGCCGGATGAAACGGCAGGTTCGGATTCTTCTTGCCGATCGGGTAGACATCCGCGCGCTTCTGCTTGGTCATGTCGTCCATGGCGCTTGCTTTCTCAACTCTTCGATTTCTTACGAGAAGGCACTGGTCTCGATGATGTCGACCCCGTTGACGCGATCGACCAGGTAGACGAGCCCGCGGTCGTCGACCGTCACATCGTTCGATGAAGGCCGTTCGGCCCCTGGCGCTGCATCCGGCATGTAATAGCCGACTTCTCGCGGCGCATAAGGATCCGCGAAATCGACGAGCCGCAGGCCTTGCGCGAACCACGCGAAAGGCACGACGGTCCCGTGGAATCGCTCGGACGGCTGGTGACATCCGGTCATCGGCGGCTGAGGCGCGCCGTCGATATCGAGCCCGGGCACCTGCCATGTGGAAATCGAGACCGGCATCTGCTCGTTGGTGATATCGTAGACCCAGGTGAAGCTCGGGGCCGCAGGCCAGAGCTTGGCAACGTCTTCGTCCGCAACAATGAGAATATCGCGACCCCGCAGCTTTTGCGGGATGCGAAGACAGGTGTGCGTCGGATGCGGGTAAACCGGCGACGTGTTCACGCCGGAAATTGCCTTCGGCTTCGACATATCGGAAATGTCGAGGATAAAGAATCCATGGTGCCAATAGCTGACATACAGCCGGTCGCCGAAGCGCAGCGGATGGTGACAACGCGGTGGCACCCAATTGTCCCACGGATATTGTTCACCGCCACCCGTCCATTGACCGGGAATCCACCATCGCCCGACTTCCTGCGGCTTCGCCGGATCGGCAAGATCGAGGATCATCACGATGTTGCCAACATATCCCTCTGCAGTTGGTGAGATATAGGCGTAGCGGCCGTCGAAATCGAAACGGTGCACGCCGCCGCCCTTGGTCAGCCATTTGGTGATGAGCTTCGGATCCGTCGGCTTTGACACGTCGTAGATCGCAAGCCCGCCGCCGAACTCGTCCGGGCCCGCCTTGCCGAACTTCTCATGGTTCACGACCATGATGCCATTCGACACCCGCACCTTGTGCGAATGCCAGCCTTCCGGAACGTCGATCGTTGCAAGATGCTTGGGGTTTGCCGGATCGCGTACGTCGACGATGGTCGTTCCGGACGTCGGGCGCTGGTGCCCGACATACATGATGCCGTTTTCGACCCACACCTGCCCGCCACCGGGACAATCGAAATGAGAAACCAGCGTAGTGTTGGAACGCGAGAGCAAGTGTCACCTATCGAAACATGCGAAATGGCCCCGCCTTATTATCGGCGGGGCCACGAAAGCGAAAGGCACTAAGCGAGCTGGACCACGGCGTCGTTCTTGTCGCGACCCCACTTCTTGAACAAGTCCAGCTTCTTCAGGGTCGGCTCGTCGCTGGCGATGAACAGGAACAGCGGGTCCTTGTCGGACTCGTTGACATGCTGGCACCAGGTGCCGCCCGGAACAGCGAGAGTGTCGAATTCCTTCCAGTCGAAGCGCTGGCCGTCGATGATCGAATGACCGCGGCCCTCGAACGGCGACACCAGCAGGTTGCCGGTCTGGCGCACCGGCAGGGTCTTCTCACCAGGGCGCAGCATCTGCGCGAAGAAGGTGATGGTCTTGAACACCGGCTGGCCTGAGGTCGGGTCGATATACTCGGCCATCAGCGCTTCGTAGGGATCGCCGTCCCAATCCTTGTGACGTTCCAGCAGCTCGCGCATCATGTCCCATCGATAGACAAACATCGGCGAAGAGAAACCGGCACCGCGCTTTTCCTTGCTGGCGAAGCGCGGCATCAGACCACCGTAACCGTAGATGCGCTGCGAATAGTCCGGCGTGAAGCGCTCGCTCTGCTGCTTCTTCTTCACCATCTTGCCGTTCTCTTCTTCCATGTAGTTGTGGTCGAAGTGGACGGCGTTGAGAGTCTCGACCAGCGGGAAGTCGAGCACCGACAGGTTGAGCGCCTGTTCGCCGCCGACGGTGCCGTGATTGTGCCAGGTGTCGTTCGGCGTCAGCACCATGTCGCCCGGACCGAACACGATATTCTCGCCGTCGACGCCGGTGAAGTTACCCTTGCCCTTAAGGCCGAAGCGGATCGCGCTCGGCGAATGCTTGTGCGGCGGCATGATCTCGTTGGCATCGTTCAGGCGATAGGCCGTGTACATGGTCGACACGGTCGCGCGCTTCGGCGCCAGGCCCGGGTTCACGAGGACGAGCGAGCGGCGCTCGGAATCGTCCATCGTAATCAATTCGACCGCCTGGTTCAGGATTGGTTCGATATCCTTCTCGCAGCTCCAGGCATACGGCACGGCCTTCTTGCCACCCATAAGCTGCTTGATTTCGTCGTTCGTCACATCGCTGGACTGCGCCCAGAACGGAAACATGCTTTTGGCGGCGATGTCATCGTAGAGCGACTTCAGTGCGGCGTCGCGGTTTGGCAGGCGGTGGACGTTTGCAGGAGGGGTCATGGTCGGGGCTCCGCCGTTGAATTCGCAGTCTGTGGCAAAAGGCTAACAAAGCTGGTCCGCCGGTCAATCGGGCAAATCGCACCAGTTTGCAAAAATGGTCCGCATTGGTATAGCGTCTGCGGACCACTTGGACACGCGGAGCGCGGAGTTGAGCGACTTGTCGCATGTAGCCCCTGCCCGGATTATCACCCGCGGCGCATCAATCGAGGCCGATCACGGCCCGGATTATCGCGAAGCCGCCGAGCGTATTCGCGCGATGATCGAAGGTGGCCGATTGCGCGGCCCGGGACGGCTCGGCAACGGCCGGCTCCCCTCGGAGCGCGAACTGGCCCACGAATTCGGCGTCAGCCGTCGCGTGTTGCGTCAGGCGCTGGGATTGCTTGAGGCCGAAGGCCGCATAAGCCGGCAGCACGGCCGCGGTACCTTCGCAACCGATGCGCGGCACGCAACCGAGAACCTCGTGCACGAGATGTCGCGGTTGACCAATCCCGTCGATACGCTCGAGGCGCGGCTTGCGATCGAGCCGATGCAGGCCAGACTTGCAGCCTTACGTGCGACACAAGGCGATATCGACCGGCTGTTCGAAGCGGCCGATGCCAGCCGCGACGCGAAAGATCCGCTCTCCTATGAGAAAGCCGATGCCGCGTTCCACCGAAGGATCTGCGCAGCCGCACGCAATCCGCTGCTGATCGCAATTTTCGATGCCGTGCTCGAGACCGCGCTGGACGGCAAATGGCGGCACGGACGAGAAACCGCGCATTGCGTCAACAACCAGGCGAATTACGCCGCCGATCACCGCAAGATTGCGATTGCGGTCGCGGATCGCAACGCGGCCGCAGCGGAAGCCGCCATGCGCGCGCATCTCACAGCGGTGCAGAAACGGCTGATCGAACACGCTTTTCCCGGCGCCGCGTCGGATTAGAAAGCGCCGCGAGCACAGCCTTCCTGAACTTTCGATCGCGCTTGAGATGCCACTCGCGGCTCATCGCCGCTTCGCGCGTTTCGAAACTCTCCGAATGCAGGAGCGACCACACCCGCCCACGTGTCGTTCGTGCCCCCTTCCCCGCATTATGCTGCTCAAGCCGGCGCGCCAGATCGAGCGTCCAGCCGACATAGGAGATCGGGCCGCGCGGAGTGTTGGTGCCGAGAATATAGACGAAGGGCATAGCGCTTTCGACGTTATCCGCGAACCCTAAACGATTCGTCAGTCTCGGACGCAGCCTCCGGGTGACGGCATCGCTTCGCTCGCTTACACCCGGCCGACCATCAAACGAAGCGTTGGAGCGCCGGGTCACGTGCCTCGCACGGCCCGGCAATGATCGATCTAACAGCGAACTGTAACACTACGCCGCACTTTTCGCCGCGAGTTGCGGCAGGCCGATGATCTCACGCGCTTCGGCAGGCGTCGCCGGCTCAAGCCCGAACTCGCGAATGATCCGCACGATGCGCTCCACGAGTTCGACATTGTTCGCCAGCCGGCCCTTCGAATAATAGAGATTGTCTTCAAGACCCACACGAACATGGCCGCCGAGCAGCAGCGACTGCACCGCCGCATTCAATTGTGCAATGCCTACCGCGCTCACATTGAAGATGGCGCCTTCCGGCATCATCTCGACCATCTGCTGGAGGATCTTCGGCGTGTAGGGCATCGCGCCCTGAAATCCGCGATGCACGTTCAGCACGAAGTTGACGAAGTAAGGCTTCGTATCGAGGCCGGCATCGAGACAGGCCTGCACGTCCTGCAAGAGATGGGTTGGCGAGAACACCTCCCATTCCGGTTTGATGCCACGCTTCTGCATTTCCTTGGCCAGATACATGCAGCGCGTCGGCGACGTATTCATCAAAATCTCGCGGCCCTCATAGGTCGCGATAATGGTGGTCGGATCGAGCGTGCACATCTCGGCGCCCGCCTCCATCCCCTTGATGCGCTCTTCGAAGATGATCTCGGGATAGCCGTTCGGTCCCTCGCGCACCATGTCGCCGTTGATGCCGCCGCCGGTCGAGTTGTTGATGATGATGTCGCACTTTTCGCGAATGAGTCCGTTGATCTTGCGGTAGATGTCCGGATTGCACGTCGCGAGGTCGTCTGGACGGCGCGCATGCACAGCGACAAGGCTGGCGCCGGCGTTATAGCAACGGTACACGTCGTCGGCGATCTCCTGCGGCTGGGTCGGGAGATTCGGATTCTGCGCCTTTCCGGCCATGCCGCCGGTCGGCGCGATAGTGACGATTACCTTGCCTGTCGTGTTCATTTTGCTTTCTCCTGAAGAAATGTCTTATTCGGCCGAACCGCGATCTCGATAAGTCTCGCGTAGTACTTTGCGCAGCACCTTGCCGGCCGCATTTTTCGGCAGGCCGTCGGTGACGAAGATTTCCTTCGGGCATTTGTAGCCCGCCAGCGTCTGCTTCATCCGGGCCAAGAGCGCGTCCCGATCAAGCGCCCCGTTACGCGGCACCACGGCCGCGACGACCTTCTGCACCCAACGGTCGTCCGGCAAATCGAATACAGCGGCTTCGAGGACATCGGCATCCTGAAGCAGGATGTCTTCCACTTCGCGGGGATAAACATTCTCACCGCCGGTGACGATCATGTCGCTCTTGCGATCGAGGATGTAGACATACCCCTCCGCGTCGAGGCGTCCGAGATCGCCCGTGCGCAGCCAGCCATCCTCGAACGCTTGCGCGGTGGACTCCGGGTTGCGCCAGTACCGCGCCATGGTCATGGGGCTCTTCACCAGGATCTCGCCGATGTCGGCATCTTCCTCACTGCCGGATGGCGCCAGCTTCACCAGCAGATTGCTCAGCGGCTTGCCGCAGGCCACCAGCAGGTCTTCCCGGCCAGCACGGGCTTTCCTGTGATCGTCCGGCGTCAGACACGTCACCATGCCGGCTTCGGTCGAGCCGTAACCTTGCGCAAAGTCGCAGGCGAAGGTCGCAGTGGCCCGCTTCAGCGTCTCCGTTGGCATCGAGGATGCGGCGTAGAACATCATGCGCAGCGCCGACAGATCGAACGCGCCGATATTCGGCTGTTCCAGCAACGTGTGAATCATGGTCGGCACGAGGTGCGTGTTGGTCACGCGATGCTCCGCCATGAGCGCCAGCACACCCTGCGGATCGAACTGCGGCATGATCACCGTGGTGCAGCCGGCCACAAAGCTTGGGAACAGGTGGTACCACATCCCGCCGACATGGAAGAACGGCATCGGCGCCAGCGTCACGTCGGCATCGGTAAAGCCGAACATTTCGGTGATGGCCCGGCCGCTATTGAGCAGTAGCCCTTGGTGGGTCAGTTCAGCGCCTTTGGGCACGCCAGTGGTCCCGCTGGTATAGAGCAGGCAGGCAGTTGCATCCGACGCTACGGCGAGCCCGGAGCGTTGCGCCGAAGCCGATGCCACCATTTCATCGTAGCTTTCGAAGCCTTCCGCTGCACCATCCAGCGCAAGCAGGACGCGCACGAATGGCAGCGCCCCGCGCAGTTCCTGGATCACCGGAATGAACGCCGGATCGACAATCAGCGCGGCCGGTTCGGCATTTTCGAGCACGATCAACAATTCGCGTGGCGACAGCCGCCAGTTTAACGGCAGCGCGATCAGGCCCGCGCCACTGACGCCATAAGCCTCGATATATTCAATACGATTGCGCGACAGAATGCCGACGCGATCACCCTGCTTCAGTCCGCGCGCAAGCAGTGCGGTTGCAAGACGGTTTGCGCGATCGTCAATCGCGGCAAACGAACGCGACCGGCCGTCCGGCATAATAAACGCCGGCTTATTGCCGTAGCGCGCCGCATTGTTCCGGTACACATCGCCAATGACTTTAAGAGCGGGATCCGCCACCCGCACCTCCCGGTTCCGCGCAGGTTTCATCCCGCGTCCATACCAATTAGTATGGACTTCCATGCCTACGTTTGTCAATTTCGGCGTGACCATAAGCACGAAGGCTGAATGATGCGAATTACCATCGTCGGAGCAGGCCCCGCCGGGCTCTATCTCTCGCTCCTGCTCAAGCGCAGCGGCCTTGATATCTCGCTTGATGTGGTCGAACAGAACGCACCGGAATCCACCTTCGGTTTCGGCGTGGTGTTCTCCGAGGATGCGCTGACCTTCCTCAAGGAGGACGACCCCGCTATCTTCAATGCCATCACGCCAGCCCTCGAACGGTGGAGCGGGATAGCGATCAATCACCGGGGCGAGCGCATCATGCTCGACGGGATCGGCTTCACCGCCATCGGCCGGCTGGAGTTATTGCGACGCCTTCAGAAGCAGGCGCGTGACGAAGGCATAAGGATCACCTTCAACCATACAGCGAGCAATCTTTCTGAATTCGCCGATTCCGATGTGATCGTGGGGGCGGACGGCGTTTCGTCGATGGTCCGGCACTCCGACGAAGCGGCGTTCGGCGCGAGCGTCACCTATCTCACCAACCGCTTCGCCTGGTTCGGAACGACGAAGGTGTTCGACACCCTGAGCCAGACCTTCCTCGAAACGCCGCACGGCCCGATCACGGCACACCATTATCGGTATTCGCCGACGATGAGCACCTTTCTCGTTGAATGCACAGAGCGAACCTTCTTCGACTCTGGCTTCCACCTGATGACAGAGGACGAGTCGCGCGCCGCACTGGAGCGTATTTTCGCGGAGACGCTGGATGGCCGTCCGCTCATTTCCAACCGCTCGATCTGGCGGCAATTCCCGATCGTCCACAACGAGCGCTGGCACACCGGCAATAAGGTGATTCTCGGCGACGCATTGCACACCGCGCATTTCTCGATCGGATCGGGGACACGGCTTGCGATCGAGGATGCCATTGCGCTCGCGCGCGCCATTCGCGCCAATTCGCGCGACGTCCCGGCTGCGCTCGCAGAGTATCAAATGCAACGCAAGCCGATCCTCGACAAACTCGTCACCGCGGCCAATGCCAGCGCGGCCTGGTACGAGAATTTCGGAACGCACATGGCCCTGCCGCCTTACGACTTCGCGATGTCGTATCTCTCACGCACCGGACGCATGGATATCGAACGCATTCGCAAGGTCGCGCCGAAATTCGTGGCGGAATGGGAAAGGCGCAGGCAGGGCGCAACGTAAGTGTTCCGCAGCTTGCGTCATCTCTACCCGTCATCATGAAGTGGCCGCGAAGCGGCCCTCGAAGGAAGGGTGACGGGACAGAGCCAGTCGCGGCCGCTATTGTGGCTTCAACCCCATGCCGCCGGCGATCATGTTGCGCATGATCTGCGACGTCCCGGCGACGACGGTGGCGATGCGCGAGTCGCGGTAGTGGCGCTGCATCGGATATTCCATGCTGTAGCCGTAGCCGCCGAATATCTGCATGCCGAGATTGGCCACCCGCACATAGACCTCGGACGCGAACAGCTTCGCCATGTTGATCTCGTTCATGGCGTTCTTGCCCGCATCCACCATCCAGGCGGCGCGATACATCAGCGAGCGAGCCGCCTCGACCTCGGTCTGCATGTCCGCCAGCATATGTGCGATCGATTGGAAATTGCCGATCGGCCGGCCGAACTGCTTGCGCTCCTTGGCATAGTCCAGCGCCAGATCGACAGCGCCCTGTGCGGAACCCACGTCGCACGCGGCGACGGTGATGCGCTCGGTCTGCAGGCCGGACAACAGACAGTCCCAGCCCTTGTTGACGCCACCGATGAGCTGGTCTTCGGGGACGCGCACGTTATCGAGCGTGACCTCATAGGTCCCCATGCAATAGCGGCCCAGCATATCGAGCTTGCGCATCTCGACGCCTGGCCTGTTGTTGTCGACCAGAAACAGCGACATGCCCTGCCGGTAATGCGCTTCCGGGTCGGTACGCGCATAGAGGCAGATCACGTTATCCTTCGCGCCGGCGCCGGATTGCCAGACCTTGCGGCCGTTGAGCACCCAGTCGTTGCCATCCTTGCGCGCGACAGTCCGGATCGCACCGACGTCAGAACCCGCGTCAGGCTCCGAAATGCCAATGGAGAATTTAATGCGACCCTCGATCAGCGCCGGAATCCATTTCCGCTTCTGCTCCTCGGACCCCTTGCGCGCTACGGTGAGGCCGCAGAACAACCCACCAGCATACGCCATGACGAGGTCCGCACTGGTGCGTCCGATCTCCTCCGACACGAGTGCCAGATCGAGCACCGAACCGCCGCTGCCGCCCAGTTCCTCGGGGAACGGCAATCCGAACAGGCCGGCTTCGGTCCAGGCGTCGAACAATTCGTGCGGATAGGCCTTTTCACGATCGACACGTGCGACGTAATCCGGCGTTGCCACACGCGCCATCAGCTTGCGCACGCTGTCTCGGAGCAGGATCTGCTCTTCGGTAAACGAAAAATCCACGGTTTGCTCCTGTGTCGCATCTTGTCGTCCCCGCGCAAGCGGGGACCCATATTCCAGAGCGGCGGTTATGGGTCCCCGCTTGCGCGGGGATGACCACCTGTTTTGAGTGCGGACTTATCCGGCGCTCCGCCCCAGATAAGTCGCCATCACCTTCGGATCGCTCATCAGGTCGCTGGCCCTGCCCTGATGCACCAGTTCGCCCGATTCCAGCACATAGCCGTAATCGGCGGTTTCGAGCGCAGCACGCGCATTCTGCTCCACCAGCAGCATGGTCACTCCCCGCTCTCCCAGCCGTGCAATGATGCGGAATATCTCACGGACGATCAGCGGCGCGAGCCCGAGACTCGGCTCGTCGAGCATCAACAGTTTTGGTCGCGCCATCAGCGCGCGTCCGAGCGCGAGCATCTGCCGCTCGCCGCCGGACAGCGTGCCGGCAAGCTGCCCCCGCCGCTCGCGCAGACGCGGAAACAGATCATAGACACGCTCGAAATCCTTCTTCACCTGCGAGGTCTTGCGGCGATGGATGTAGGCCCCGAGCAGAAGATTGTCGGCGACCACCATGTCTGTGAAGAGCTCGCGGGTTTCCGGCACAAGCACGATACCGCGCTCGACGCGGGCTTCGACCTCGGCACGGCCGATGTCAGATCCATCGTAGGTGACGTTGCCACTCGACGGCAATTGGCCGATCAGGGCCTTCAACAGCGTGGTCTTGCCGGCGCCATTCGGGCCGATGATGGTAGCGATCCTGCCCTCCTCAACCGCAAAGCTCACGCCTTTCACGGCCATCAGCTTTCCGTAGGAGACGGTCAGGTTCTTCGCTTCGAGCATCGTGGTCATTCGACGCTCCCGAGATAGGCTTCCTGCACCGCAGCATTGGCTTGAATCTCGGCGGGCCCGCCCTCGGCTAGTTTCTTGCCGAAATCGAGCACCACCACGCGATCGGCGAGGCTCATGACGAAATCCATGTCGTGCTCGACGAGCAGAATGGTCATGCCGTCGGCGCGCAACGAGCGCAACAGCGCCGACAGCGCCTGCTTCTCGAGGCTGCGCAGGCCCGCGGCCGGCTCATCCAGCATGATGAGCAGCGGCCCGGCTGCAAGCGCACGTGCCACTTCAAGCACGCGCTGCTGGCCCAGCGCGAGATTGCCTGCAAGTTCGTATGCCTTGTCGGCGAGCCCGACCCGTTCAAGCTCCCGCATCGCTTCCGCGTAGACCGCACCCTCTTCCGTCCGATCGAGCCTCAACGCGCCGGCTATGAAACCCGCCTGCGTTCGCCGGTAAGTACCGAGCATCACATTCTCAAGAAGCGTCATTGTCGGCCGCAGCTTCACGTGCTGGAAGGTGCGTGCCATGCCGAGCGATACGACTTCGTACGGCTTGACCCCGGATAGTTCGCGGCCTGCGAATGTCACCTTCCCTGCGCTCGCCGGCAACGCGCCGGTGATGAGATTGAAGGTCGTGCTTTTGCCGGCGCCGTTCGGACCGATCAACGCGGTGATCGTACCGGCCCTGACCTCGAACGAGACATTATCGACGGCCACCAGTCCGCCGAACCGCTTGGTGAGGCCGTCAATTTGCAAGAGCGGCGCACCGCTCGCTGGCGCTTGCTTCTTCGGGAGAGTTGCAGCCGATGCCGCAGCGGCAGGCGCTGCCTGAATCGGTTGCGGCAGATATTGGCGAACCAGCGGCACAATCCCGTTGCGCGATTTGTGCAGCAACAGGATGAAAAGGCAGCCGAACACCACGATCTCAAACACGGCGCTATTAGTGGTCGGAATGCCCGGTATCGTTGCTTCGATCCACTGCGGGATGCCCTGCAGCCAGTTTTTGAGCAAGGCGACCGACGCGGCACCGACCACGGCGCCTGCAATCGTGCCGGCGCCGCCGAGCACCGCCATCAGGAGATACTCGATGCCGGCGTTCAATCCGAACGGCGCCGGACTGACGAAACGTGTCATATGCGCGTAGAGCCACCCGGCAATGCCAGCGAGCGCGGCTGCGAAAATGAAGACGCAGAGCCTCACCCAGAACACGTCGATGCCGAGGCTTTCCGACATCCCCTTGCCGCCGCGCAACGCACGGATCGCGCGGCCCTGCCGCGACTTCAGCAGATTGGCCGCACCCAGCAACGCGATGCCGCAGAAAATCCAGATGATGTAGTACAGCTTCTGCGGCTCGTCGAAGCTGTAACCGAACAGCGAGATCGGCGGGATATCGCCAATACCACCATGCGACCCAAGAAACTGGAAATTGCCGAAGCTGTAATAGATCGCCATCCCCCACGCGATCGTGGTCAACGGCAGGTAATGCCCGCCAAGATGCAGCGTAATGTAACCGAGGACCAACGCGATCAGCGACGTGATCACGATACCCGCCAGCAATCCCACCCAGGGAGACAATCCCGCCGCGGTCGAGAGATAGGCGGTCGCATAGGCGCCGAGTCCAACGAAAGCCGCCTGTCCGAATGACGTGATGCCTCCGCAGCCGGTGAGCAGCACCAATCCGAGCGTGATCAGCGTGTAGATGCCGATATAGTTCATCAGCGTGACGATGAAGCCGTGCTCGAACAACGGCAACGCTGCGACAGCGATGGCGAGCAGAACAAGAACTGCGATGCGAAGCGATGACGGCATCGCTATTCTTCCTCGTGCTCGTCGGCGTCATGCGCCGAAACGTAGAGCCAGCGCCACAGCACGATCGGGATGATCGCAGCGAACACAATCGCATCTTTCAACGCGCTGTAGTAGAACGAGCCGAAGGACTCGACGAGGCCGATGAGGATCGCTCCGACCGCGGCCAGTGGATAGCTGACGAAGCCGCCGACCACCGAGCCGATGAAGCCTTTCAGTCCGACGATAAGGCCGGTGTCGTAATAGATCGTGGTTGTGGGCGAGATCAGGATGCCGGCGATGGCCGCAATTCCGGCCGCCAGAAGAAATGAGAGGGCTCCGGCGCGCGTGGTCCAGATACCGACGAGTCGTGCACCCTCGCGGTTGATCGCAACCGCGCGCAGCGCCTTGCCGGCAACGGTGAAGCGGAAGAACACGAACAGCACCGCAGAGAACAAGGCCGCGGCACAGACGATAAGGATCAATTGCTGCGGTACTGCAAAGCCGCCAAGATTCACGTCACCGCTGACAAAAGCCTGCGTGCGGAAGCCTTCCGGGCCGAAATACAGAAGCGCCAGTCCCGTGATTGCGAAATGTAGCGCGACCGCAACCATCAGCAGGACCAGGACTGGAGCGGTCGCTATCGGCTGAAACACCACGCGATAGAGCAGCGGCCCGAGCGGCAGGACCAGCGCGATGGTGAGCAGCATCGCAACTGGCAGCGACAAATTCTGCGCGCCTATCAGGAACGCAGCGGCAACCGGAAGGGCCGGAAGGATGACCCATGTCAGAAACGCCTTCGGCAGCTGCGAAAGCTTGTTCTGACGGATCAGCGACCCCGCTTCCACCAGGAAGGCAAGTGCGGCAAGCGTAAGTACAAGCCATACGGTCCCCGGCATGCGCTGTAATTCGAACGAGCCGAGCGTCAGCGCCGAATAGGCAACGAGATCGCCGTACGAAACGAATATCACGCGCGTGACGTTGAAAATCAGCACGATGCCGAGCGCCATCAGCACGTAGATGGCGCCCGTGCCAATCGCGTCCTGAACCAGGAGGACAAAAATCTCGAACGTCATGTTCCCGCCGGCGCGCGACCTTGTTGGATTTTGTCAGCGCTTGTCCCGGAGACGCGAAGCAGCGTCTCACCCCCGATCGCCGTGCTAGCCGGCGAAACAACGTCCGGCCAGGCGAACCCGGCCGGATGTTGGTCTCTTTCGCGCGTCAGTTCGGCAGATATTTCCACTGCCCGTCCTTGACCTGAACCAGGATCACAGAACGGTCGTCGACACCGTAGGAGGAGCCCTCCGGGAACATGTACACGCCGTTGGTGCCAACCAGTTCCTTCACGTTGCGAACTTCATCGCGCACGGCCTGGCGGAATTCCGGCGTGCCGGGCTTTGCCTTCTTCAGCGCGCGGGCGATCGCATCCTGGAGCGTCAGCACGCCGTCATAGGAGAACGCGGCGAAGCTGTTCCAGCTCCCCTTGCCGTTGATGTCCTCGTACTTCTTGATGAAGTCCTGCGACACTTTCTTGATCGGGTTCGAGTCCGGCAGCTGATCGGCACCGCCGATCGGGCCAGTCACGCCAATCACGTTTTCCACCGCCTTGCCGCCGACCCTCAGATAGTCCTGGTTGAAGACGCCGGGCGTTGCGTAAACTGGGCCTTTGAAGCCCCGCTCGGCCAGCGCAATATGCGGCAGCGCGCCGGGCGTACCCGAGCCGCCCACCATAACCGCGTCGGGCTTCGCGGCAATGATTTTCAGGATCTGTCCGGTGACGCTTGTGTCTGCGCGCGCATAACGCTCGTTGGTCACGACCTTGATGCCTGCCTTCTCGGCGGCTTCCTTCAGACCGTTATAGGCGATATCGCCCCAAGGATCGCTGAAGCCGATATAGGCAACGGTCTTCACGCCGCGCTTCTGCATGTCCTTGACGAGTGCCGCGGCCCAGAGATTGGCCGGCTGCGGCATCGCAATCATCCACTTGTTCTTGTCGGCCGGAAAGGCCGCTGGTGCGAGTGAGACCTGCTGCACGCCGGCCTTCGACGTGACGTTCCCCATCGCCTGCGACGCAGGTGTATTGGAGCCACCGATCAGGATGTCGATGTTGTCGTCGGCGATCAGCTTTTGCGCATTTTTTACCGCAGTAGACGGATCGGACGCGTCGTCCAGCACGATCAGCTGAACCTTCTCGCCGCCGATCTCCTTGGCAATCAACTCGACGCCCTTGCGATACGGAATTCCAAGCGATGCATTCGGTCCCGTGAGCGCAAGCACGACGCCGATCTTGATTTCGGCTTGCGCTGGATTGGCAAGCGCGACGAACGCTACGGCACAAGCCGAAGCCAGCAGTTTCTTGATTGACATGATGTCCTCCCTGGCTCAATACGTACAAGTATGGATGTTGGGTTTTGCGAAGTCAATTCGCAAACCCCGCATGCCCCGCGACAGACTGCGCCGTTTGTGTATCGAGGTGAAGTCCAATGTTGCCGCAGGAACAGCCTAAACACATAGGGCTCATCGGCACAGGATCTGTCGGGTCCGGCTGGGCCGCGATCTACCTTGCGCGCGGACATGAGATCATCGCTTGCGACCCCTCGCCCGAAGCGGAGACGCGTCTGCACGCTTTCGTTGCCGATACTTGGGACGCTCTGCAGCGGATTGGCCTCACAACCGAACCGCGTGCACCCATAGAGAAGATATCTTTCGTTTCGAATGCCGGCGCCGTCGCCGCTTCATCGGACTTCGTCCAGGAAAACGCACCGGAGGATCTTGAACTCAAGCAACGGGTTTATGCTGAGATTGAAGCTGCGGCACCGCCGACGCTGATCATCGGATCCAGCACCGGCGGAATTCGTCCGACGCTGTTGCAGGCGAAGATGCGCCATCCCGAGCGGCTGATCGTATGCCATCCGTTCAATCCACCGCATCTGATCCCCCTGGTTGAGATCATCGGCGGAGAAAAGACCGCGCCGGAAGTTGTCGAATGGGCGCTGCGGTTCTTTACCGCGCTAGGCAAGAAGCCGATTCGGGTCGACAAGGAAGTCACAGCCTTTCTTACAAATCGTCTGCAATTCGCGCTGTTGCGTGAAGCCGTACATTGCATTGCGGAGGGCATCGCGAGCCCTCGGGCGATCGAGGACGCGATGCGCTACGGGCTCGGACCACGATGGGCGGTGATGGGGGCGCTGACCACCTTCACTCTCGCCGGCGGACCGGGCGGCATGCCGCATGTGCTGACGATCGCGGCCGAGCTCCAGAAGTGGATGGACGCGTGCGGCACACCAAAGCTCACCGATCCGGAGGTGCAGCAGAAGCTGATCGCAGCTGCAGAGCAAATCACCGAAGGGCGGCCGCTACCGGACCTGATTGCCTGGCGCAACGAACGTCTCGTCGACCTGTTGCGCGCTGTCGGACCGGGTACAGAGAAAGCCTGAGGCCCACGTCATGGCGCGCGCAGCAAAAGTTGCAAAGCCCGGCGCGGAGCCGCCGCTCGGCCGCAAAGACTGGATTGAGGCCGCTATCGCCATGCTGGCGGCAGACAATGCCGAAGCGCTTCGCGTCGACACCCTCGCGGAGAAACTGGGCGTCACCAAAGGCAGCTTCTACTGGCACTTCAAGGGGCGCGAGGATTTGCTCTATGCCGTCCTTGAGGAGTGGCGGTTGCGCATGACGAGCCAGATCCAGTCGCTCATCCTCGACCGGTCCGGCACTCCTTGGGATCGCGTGGAACGCCTCTTGCGCATCGCCATCTCGGGGCGGCCGGACGTACCCGGCGGACCATTTGAGATCACGCTCCGCGATTGGGCCAGGCGCGATGCCAGAGTGGCGGACGTGGTGCGTTCGGTCGATGCAGCCCGCAGCGCGTTTGCGGAACAGCTATATCGCGAGGCCGGTCTGAGCGAGACTGATGCACAAGACTATGCCGAAGCGCACATGGCCGTCGTGATCGGAATCCGCATGACATTGGCAGACAGTGAAAATCGCGATGAGATCAACCGCAGGCGGCGGATCGGCATGGCCTTGCTGCTGCCACGAGAACGCGCGAAGAAACCGTCAAGCTGAACCTGCCCCCGCCCCTGCCGCCATTGCCGGACCGTAAGTCTCCCCCTCACTGCCTCCGGCTCCTTATTAAAGACACAACCGGCGGCTTTTGCTTGCCGCACCCTGGCTGCACACCGTAGATTGCAGGCCTCCGTGACACATCCGAGTCGACCGACGCGCGCGATGCAACGACGTCCGATCACAGCCGCTGCGGCGCTCGTTGCGCTGATGCTCTGTGGCGTCATGTCCGCATCGGCGCAGACCGGCAAACCTCGCGCTGCGGCGCAGCAATGCGATCCGGCGAGCTTCCGGGTCATCGTCGACGTCGGCCATACGCCGGAAAGTCCCGGCGCGATCAGCGCCCGAGGCGTCGACGAATATACTTACAATCTTGCGCTGGCGAAGGTGATCGACGGCAGACTGCGTGATACGGGCTTCAACCGTGCGCATCTGCTGCTTGCAAATGGCGAACCGATCCCGAGTCTCGTTCGCCGCGTCGCGCAGGCGAATGCGATGTCTGCCGACCTTCTGGTGTCGATCCATCACGACTCCGTGCCGGAAGCCTTCAAGGCGATGTGGGATTTCGGTGGCGTTCAGCGTCCTTACAGCGATCGCTTCAGGGGGCATTCGATTTTCGTCTCCGCCGACAATGCGGATTATCAGGGCAGTTTGGCCTTCGCGAAAATGCTTGGCACGCAACTCAAGGAGCGCGGATTGCGCTACACGCCGCACTACAAGGAACCCTTCATGGGGGCACGCCAGCGCCGCATGGTCGATCAGGAGACCGGTGTCTACCGTTACGACCAGCTCCTGATCCTGCGCACCGCCCGCATGCCCAGCGTCTTGCTTGAAGCGGGCTCCATCGTTCATCGCGATGAAGAAGAAGAAATGGGAACCGACGCGCGCAAGGCGCTGATCGCGGATGCCGTTACCGACGCGGTTCAGCGTTATTGCGCAGTCAGGCCCGCCACAACACGACGCGCCAGCACCCAGCGCTGATCGCGCACATCTCCTCTCCCGCGAGGAAATGCGTCCCGAGACTCCTGCAGCAAATTAACGTTTCGTTAACCATGCGGGCGCACGCTTCAGGCACCAACAGGATCGCGGCCATGAGCCTGTCGCACGCAGTCAGAACCGGCGCCAACCGCAAGCCCACGATCTGGCGCGAGATCAAGGCGCGCCTCTATAGCGCGCGCGCCGAGCCACATTGGCTATCGTCGGGACCTCGCCGCAACCGGCGTAGACTGTGCTGCCTGCTGATCGCGGAATTGCTACGCGACGAACTCAGCATGAAACGGCCGTGATGCCGCGAACCTTAGCGCCGGTCCGCCACTGACAGCACCACAGCCATCGCGGTATCGCCCGCAGCGCAGCCGTGGAACAGGCCGGTGCCGCCGCCGCGCATCGCGAGTTCTTCGATCAGCTCGATCATCAGCCGCAACCCGGTCGGCCCCTGAGGATGGCCGAACACCAGCGAGCAGCCGAAATTGTTCATCTTTGCTGCATCGATTCCGGTCTCACGGGCAAACACGATGTCATTGACGACGAACGGATTGTGCGACTTGAACGCATCGATCCGGTCGATTGCGACGCCCGCAGCCTCGAGCGCACGCTTTGCAGCCTTCACCGGCGCCGCCGGCATATAGCCGTGACGCTCACGCGCCTGACCAAAGCCTAGAATGCGTATCTCGATGCCGGGCTCGGCGGAGAATTCCGACACGCGGTCTTTCGCGACAACGACCATTCCGGCGTTGCCGTCGGCAGGATGGGTCTGACCGCCAAACGTGACCGTGCCGCCGTCGCGCACCGGCCTCAGCTTGCTCAGTCCGGCAAGTGTCGTATCGTGGATGCCCTCGTCGCCCTCCAAAGTCGCGAAGTCTTTCCGAAAGCGCTGGTCTGGTACTGCAAACGGCAACGTCATGAAGCGCCGCAGGAATGCCTTGTCGTTCTTCAGCGCGTCCCGATACTGATCGTAGCGGAGCGCGGCGAGCTCATGTTGCTCCTGCGTAGATATCTGCCAGTCGCGCGCGCAATTCTCAGCGGTATCGACCATCGCGAAATGCCCGGTCGGCTCGTCGTTGAAATTGTCGAGCATCCAGTTTTCGACATTCGGCGCGCCGCTCGGCCCCTTCGGGTTCGGGTGCACCACAACCGGCGAATTGGAGGTCCGGTCGCAAGTCACGACCAGCGACGCCGTTGCATCGCCGCCTGCGATTTCGGCCGCCGCCGCGGATAGTGCGCGCGCCGAAGTTGCACATGCCTGCGACACGGTAGGCCCCGGGACATGGGACGCGCCCATCATGGTCATCACCCATGGCGCACCCCAGAAGCTCTTTTCCTGCGGCACGGTCATTCCAAGTACGGCGTGATCGAGTGTTTCCAGGGACCAGCCTTTCTCCTTCGCCACCTTCGCGCCGGTCGCCGCTGCGAGCTTCATACTGTGCAGGTCCGACAGCGTACCCTGCCAGCGTGCGAACGGCGTAGACCAGTAGGCGCCGTAAGGAATGCGAAGGTCGGTCAGCGAGGCCATCGATCGTCCTGCTTGTTAAGAGCTCAGCCCATGCATTCGCAGAAACTCTAGCAGCCGCTCGCGGCATGCTTCCGGCTCCTCGAATTGCAGGAAATGCGTCGTGCCTGGAACCATCGCGACATCGACCCCATATTCGTCATGCGCCGCTTTCGCCACGGCAGCGGCCGGGCTTGTGTAAGGCGAATCCGGATCACCGGCGATAATGCGCAGCGGCACCCCGATCTCGCGCATCCGGTGAAAGAGCGTCGGATCTTTCTTGCTGCCAAACACCGCAGCCTCGAACGCCGGCGGACAACACAGCGTCCAGCGGCCATCCGGCATCCGGCGCGATGTAGCCCGCGCCAGCAGATCGGCCTGTCCCGGCCGCCAAAGCGCGAAAGCAGGGCGACGATATTGCGCGGCGAGTTCGTCCACGGAATCGAAAATTGCCTGCCTTCGCGCAGCACGCGTGGACATTTTTTCCGAGTCGACTTTCTGCGCGGAGATCAGCGGATGGTCGAGCGGCGGTGACATCGGTGGATCAAACACACAGACCGCGTCCCAGCGCCCGCGATTGCGCCATGCGTGATCGAGCGTCGCCATCGACGACAGCGAATGAACCGCAGCCACTGTGCGCGCTTCACCGAAATGCGCACGGATCCCTTGGAAAACCTCTTCGATGTCGGAGAAGAAATTCTCCCAGGTGTGCCCCTCCTGCGTGTGCAACGGGTTCTCGCCATGATTGCGCATGTCGAACGCAACGAGATCGTAGCTCTCGGCAAGCGGAAGCCAGAACGGCGCATAGGCGTTGATCGCAAGACCATTGCCATGGCCGAGCACGATGCGAGTAGCACCCGGCCGCCCGTATCGGCGCAGCCGGATCACGGCGCCGTCCTTCATGGTGAGGTCGGCCCGCGCCAAGGGTGGCGGGAGTATAAAAGACTGGCGGAGATCCATCGATCGATTAACGGTCACTGGCAAGCCAACGGACAAGCGCCACCCCAATGTCTGGAGCGGCGCTCAAGGAAAGGAGCTTCGTGTTCCGGCGCTCACGCCGGTGCTTTGGCGCGGTTCGCCTTTTCCTTCGTCCAGGCCGCGAGTTCGCCATGGGCGCTCGCCTTGAACTCCTCAGCTTCCTTGTCGGACAGATTCTCGGTCGTCAGTTCCAGCCGAATCCCGTTCGGATCGAAGAAATATATCGAGTGTATGAAGCCGTGATCAGTGACACCGATCACATCGATACCGGCTGCTTCTAGCCGCTTCTTTGCGTCGATGACCTCGTCCATGGTGTTCATCTTAAGCGCGATATGATTGACCCAGGCCGGCGTGTTCGGCGACGGCGCGGCGGCTTCATTGTCGCCCAGATCGAAGAATGCAATGTACGAGCCGTCTCGCATCTCGAAGAACACATGCACATATGGACAATACTCGCCGGTCGAAGGGACATGATCGGCCTTGATAACGTGCGCGAGCGGCAGCCCCAGAATGTCTTCGTAGAAATGCCGGGTCTCCTCCGCATCGCGGCAGCGCCACGCAAAATGGTGAAGACCGTGGATCGGGGCGACAGAACCTGAGGCGGCGGACGAAACAGCGGACATTCGGCATTCTCCCGTGATGGCCAGAGCCTGGCGCGACACCCGGGGCGAGTGGCCCCGTTCCTGCATCGCGCCGGTCATGAGCCGGATTTATCATGCGAATTGTAAATCGACCGGGGGGCCGAAGGCCAGCCGGTCTGCTGATATGCATGGCAGGGTGTGCCCATTCGCTTGGCAACGAGATGCATGGCGGTTCCGGTAACAAACCTGGCCCCCCGCCGCTCTGTCGATCCGGCATGACGACATCCTCGGGCATGGACCTCTCACTGAAAATCGTCATCGTCGACGAGAGCCCGGTGCGTTCGGCTATTCTCGAAGAGGGACTGCGTGAGGCCGGCTTTATCGACGTCATCCGCATCGCCGAGATGCAGAATTTGCTGGCTCGCATCTACAAGATCGACCCAGACGTCATCCTAATTGATCTGGAGAATCCCAGCCGCGACATACTGGAGCAGATGTTCCAGGTCAGCCGGATCGTGAAACGGCCCATCGCCATGTTCGTCGACCAAAGCGATACCGCCTCGATCCAGGCGTCGGTCGATGCGGGTGTCGCATCCTATATCGTCGATGGACTGAAGAAAGAACGCATCAAATACATCCTCGACACCTGTATCTCCCGCTTCAACGCGTTCGCCAAACTGCAAGAGGAGTTGGACCGAGCCAAAAGCGCATTGGAAGAGCGCAAGGTCATCGACCGCGCGAAGGGAATATTGATGGCTGCAAAGAAGCTGAGCGAAGACGAAGCCTATGCGCTGCTGCGGAGTACCGCGATGAAGGAAAACAAAAAGATCGCCGAGATCGCACAATCGGTCATCACCGCGGCGGAGATGTTCAAATGACCATTCCGAAGCGAATCCGCATCGGTTTCATCCCACTCGCCGACGCTACGGCCTTGATTGTCGCCGTCGACAAGGGGTTCGCCGCGGAAGAGGGCGTCGACGTGGAACTGGTCCGGGAGGTGTCGTGGTCGAATGTCCGAGACAAGCTCAATATCGGGCTGTTCGACGCGGCCCACCTGCTCGCGCCGGTGGCCATCGCATCGAGACTGGGGCTAGGTCATGTCAAGATTCCGATCATCACCGCTTTCGGTCTCGGACTGAACGGCAATGCGATCACCGTGTCCCCCGCGCTGCATGCAGCGCTCAAGGATGCGGCCGATGGCGATCTCACAGATCCAATGGTGTCGTCGCGTGCGTTGGCGCGCGTCGTGATGGATCGGCGTGCCAGGGGCGAGGAGCAACTGACGTTCGGGATGACGTTTCCCTACTCGACCCATAATTACCACCTGCGTTTCTGGATGGCTGCAGGTGGCGTCGATCCCGATCAGGATGTGCGGCTGATCGTTTTGCCACCGCCCTACATGGTGGAAAGCCTCGCCAACAAGCACGTCGACGCGTTCTGTGTCGGCGCGCCGTGGAACTCCGTCGCGGTCGATCTAGGCATCGGACACATTCTACATTTCGTGTCGGAAATCTTTCAGCGAGCCGCAGAAAAGGTACTGGCGGTACGGGCGCGATGGGCCGAGGACAATCCCGATGTGTTCCGGAAGCTTGTGCGCGCCCATGGCCGCGCCGCGGATTTCGTTGAAAATCCGGAGAACCGTGAAGAGGTCGCCGCGATCATCTCGGCCCCGGATCGTATCGCGGTCGCACCCGAAGTCATTCGCCGCACGCTCGACGGAAAGCTGAAGGTGTCACCGGATGGCAGCTTTCGGACCAGCGATCGCTATCTGCTGGTGGGACGAGATGGCGCGGCGCGTCCCGATCCGGTCCAGGCGGCCTGGCTTTACGCACAGATGGTCAGGTGGGGTCAGGCGCTGTTGTCGGCGGAGGGATTGGCGGAAGCCAAGGCCACATTCCGCCCGGATCTCTACGATGAAATCCTCGGCCCTCAGCCCGCGCTGCCGTCCTCCGAACCAGCCGATCGCGTCGGTGCTTTTACCGGCCCAGCCTTCGATCCGGACAATATCGCGGCACATCTCGATGGTTGGAAAATAAGGAGGCGATAGAGCTTGGGTGCGCTGCACAAACTAGCGCCACTTCGCGTGTCGCGCTGCGCCAAACTTCATCTTGCGGGCCAGCACATGATTCGGACGCGAATTTTCAATCCTTTGAAACAACTCTGGAATCGTTCCGGACCTCACTTGGCACGAAGTTTGTAAGGTAAGGGTCCGACAGGCACCCGTCTCGGCGGGCGCCCTAATCGATCCAACGACGGGTCGCACAGCAACGCCGCTATCCCAAGGAGCCACCCGGCAACGGGCGGACCCCTGACGGATCAGCGGCTTTTTTGTTGTGGCGACGCAAGTGGACCCCGCCGGGCCAACCAGAGAGCGACAGAGGGATAGTTGATGTCAAAGGACCGCGAGACTTCGAAGACCAGGGTAAGCCGGCGCACGCTCCTCAAAGGGACGGTTGGCACCGCCGCCCTGCTGGGCGCCGTCAAGACGCAATTCCCGTTCGGCATCCATGTCGCCGAGGCGTCAGGCCCCGAAACCAAGAAAGCCACGCTCGGCTTTATCGCGCTGACCGACGCGGCGCCGCTATTCGTCGCCAAGGAAAAAGGCCTCTTCGCAAAATACGGCGTGCCCGATGTCGAAGTCCTCAAGCAGGCCTCATGGGGTGCCACGCGCGACAATCTCGTGCTCGGTGGCGAAGCCAACGGTATCGACGGCGCGCACATCCTGACTCCGATGCCCTACCTGATATCCGCCGGCAAGGTCACGCAGAACAACGTTCCGACACCGATGTATATCCTCGCGCGGCTCAACCTCAACGGTCAGTGCATCTCGGTCGCGAAGGAATATGAAGACCTGAAGGTCGGCGTCGACACAAAGGAGTTCAGAGGAGCGCTGGAGAAGAAGAAGGCCTCCGGCAAGGCCATCAAGGCGGCTAATACATTCCCCGGCGGGACCCACGATCTGTGGATCCGCTACTGGCTCGCTGCTGGCGGGATCGATCCCGACAAGGACATCGAGACCATCACCGTGCCACCCGCGCAGATGGTGGCGAACATGAAGGTCGGCACGATGGACTGCTTCTGCGTCTGCGAGCCGTGGAACCTTCAGCTCGTCCATCAGAAGATCGGTTACACGGCCATCACCACCGGCGAACTCTGGAATCTGCATCCGGAGAAGTCGCTCGGCATGCGCGCGTCCTTCGTCGACAAGAATCCGAAGGCCGCGCAGGCGATCCTGATGGCCACGATGGAAGCGCAGATGTGGTGCGAAAAGCCGGAAAACGCCGCGGAGGTCGCTCAGATCTGCTCAAAGCGCAACTGGATCAACTGCCCGGTCAACGACATCACCGATCGCGTGAGAGGCAAGTTCGACTACGGCCTGCCGGGGAAGGTCGTGGAGAAGCATCCGCAGATGATGCGCTACTGGAACGACTTCGCATCCTATCCCTTCCAGAGCCACGATCAGTGGTTCATCACCGAAGACATCCGGTGGGGCAAGTTCGAACCGGAAGTCGACGTTGCGGGACTGATCAAGAAGGTCAACCGCGAGGATCTGTGGCGCGAAGCTGCGAAAGCCCTCTCCGTTCCCGACGCGCAGATCCCGACCTCGAAATCGCGAGGCAAGGAAACCTTCTTCGACGGCAAGGTCTTCGATCCCGCCGATCCAAAGGCTTACCTCAAGAGCCTTGCAATCAAGCGCGTGGAAATCAGCTGATCTGACAGGGGACGCGCGCCACGCGGCCCCTGCCCTGCGGACACCCTCCCAGAGAGACAGACATGAACATGCCCCTTGCCAAAACTGAAACCGCATCTGCCGTGCCTGTCAGTCGTCCGGCAGCAACCGTGCTCCCGTTGCAGATCAAGCGCGCTCCGATTGGAGAACGATTGATCGCTAAGGCGTCCACAGTCGGAGAACATCTGCTTCCTCCGATCATCGTGATCACGCTTGCGCTCGTTGCATGGGAGTTGCTGTGCAACAGGCCCGGCGCAACGCTGCCTCCTCCGAGCCAGGTGTTGTCGGAGACTTGGGAACTGATTGTCGATCCGTTCTACGATCGCGGCGGCATCGACAAGGGATTGTTCTGGCACCTGTCCGCGAGTCTCCAGCGCGTCGCGGTCGGATACTCGCTTGCCGCACTCGCAGGCATCGCACTAGGCACTCTGGTCGGTCAGTCGACCTGGGCGATGCGCGGCCTCGATCCGATCTTTCAGGTGCTGCGCACCGTGCCGCCGCTGGCCTGGCTGCCACTGTCGCTCGCGGCGTTCCGGCAAGGCCAGCCCGCGGCGATTTTCGTCATCTTCATCACCGCAATCTGGCCGATCATCATCAACACCGCAGTCGGTATCCGCAACATCCCGCAGGACTTCCGTAATGTGGCGGCCGTGCTCCGGCTCAATCATCTGGAGTTTTTCTGGAAGATCATGGTGCCCTCGGCTGCGCCATATATCTTCACGGGTCTTCGCATCGGCATCGGCCTGTCATGGCTCGCCATTGTCGCGGCGGAGATGCTGATCGGCGGCGTCGGCATCGGCTTCTTCATCTGGGATGCCTGGAACTCGTCGCGTATCAGCGAGATCATTCTTGCGCTCGTCTATGTCGGCATCATCGGATTCATCCTCGATCGCTGTGTCGCTCTGATCGCAACACTTGTGACGCGCGGCACCGCCGCGAACTGAAGGGGTAGACATCATGAAGAGCTATCTCAAAGTCGATCATGTCGGAAAGACCTTCAACAAGGGAGTGCATGCCACAGAGGTGCTGACCGACATCACGCTCGGTGTCGAGAAAGGTGAATACGTCTCGATCATCGGACATTCCGGCTGCGGCAAGTCCACACTCCTGAACATCGTCGCCGGGCTCATCACCGCGACCACCGGCGGCGTGATCCTGGAGGAGCGCGAAGTCAACGAGCCCGGCCCCGACCGCGCCGTCGTATTTCAGAACCACTCACTGCTTCCCTGGCTCACCGTTTACGACAATGTGAGCCTCGCGGTGAACAAGGTGTTTTCCGGAACGCGGTCGCGGGCCGAGCGGCACGATTGGGTCATGCACAATCTCGAACTCGTGCAGATGACCCACGCGAAGGACAAGCGGCCGGGCGAAATCTCGGGCGGCATGAAGCAGCGCGTCGGGATCGCGAGGGCCCTGTCGATGGAACCCAAGGTTCTGCTGCTGGATGAGCCGTTCGGCGCACTCGACGCGCTCACACGCGCGCATCTGCAGGACTCGGTCATGGCTATCCATCAGAAGCTCGGCAATACCGTGATGATGATCACGCACGACGTGGACGAGGCGGTCCTCCTCTCCGACCGCATTGTGATGATGACCAACGGTCCTGCCGCACGTATCGGCGAAATCCTCGACGTGCCGCTGCCGCGTCCGCGCAAGCGTCTCGATCTCGCCGGTAACCAGACCTACCTGAAATGCCGCCAGCGCGTCCTTGAATTCCTCTACGAGCGTCACCGCTTCGTCGAGGCCGCGTAACGCCATGGGCGAACCGCTCGTCATCGTCGGCAATGGCATGGCCGCAGCGAAGCTCGTGGAGCGTCTCTCCACGCGCGCGCTCGGCCGTTACGCCATCGCCGTGATCGGCGAAGAGCCAACGTTGGCCTATAACCGTGTGCTGCTGTCATCGGTACTCGCGGATGAGGTTTCACGATCCGACATCGAAATGAAGGCTCAGCGCTGGTGGCGTGACCATGGCGTCACGGTGCTGTACGGACAGACGGCAATTGCAATCGATCGCGACATCCTCTGCGTGAAGCTGGCGAGCGGAGCCACGATTCCCTATTCGAAGCTCGTGTTCGCGACAGGCTCGCGTCCAATCATGCTGCCGATCGAGGGCAGCCATCTGACAGGGGTGCTGACTTTTCGCGACTTGCGCGACGTCGAACAGTTGAAGAAAGCAGGCCGCTGTAAAGCGGTGGTGATCGGAGGCGGCCTGTTGGGGCTGGAGGCGGCCCATGGCCTCGCCAAGGCAGGAGCGAGGGTGACGGTCGTGCATCTGATGGACCGATTGATGGAGCGCCAGCTCGACGCCGAGGCCGCGCAGATGCTGAAGGACGCGGTCGAGATAAAAGGCATTGATGTCCTCCTCAATGCCGAAACCGTGCGCTTCACGGGTCAGACCAGGGTCGAGGGCGTCAAACTCAAGGATGGCCGTACTCTTAGTGCCGACATCGTAGTGATGGCGGCAGGCATTACGCCCAATGTCACACTCGCGCGCACGGCTGGCGTCGCGATCGACCGTGGCATTGTGGTCGATGAAGGGATGCAAACGGACGTGCCTGCACACTATGCCATCGGCGAGTGCGCTCAACATGATGGACACTGTGTCGGGCTCGTCGAGCCGACTTTCGAGCAGGCCGTAGTCCTCGCCAACCGCCTGACCGGTGTTACGACAAAATACAAGGCCAGCACTCCCGCGACCAATCTGAAGGTGACCGGGGTGAATGTGTTTTCGGCCGGCGATATTGCCGGAGACGCTGGTACCGAAACGGTGCTGCTCCGTGATCCCGGCCTCGGAGTCTACAAGAAGCTCATCATCAGGAACGATCGACTGGTCGGCGCCGTGCTGTTCGGAGATACAACAGATGGTCTCTGGTATCTCGACTTGATACGCGCCGGACTGCCAACTGGCGCGTTCCGCAACGAACTGGCGTTCGGGCGCGCGCTTGCCGAGCGTAGGACCAGTCCGGTCGACCTGGACATGGCAGCCTGACATGTCCGGCGATTTCACTCCCGACCAGAAGCGCTATCTCGAAGGCTTCGTCTCCGGTCTCTCGGCCGCACGCGTCGTGAAGGGTGGCGGCAGCGGCGGCAAAGGGGAGCCGACCGGTCCCGATGCAATCCACATCAAGGCTCAGGACCGCACCATCGCCGCCGGCGGGAAGCTCGCCGACCAGGAAAAGTTCAAGCGCGAGCTGCACCCGTTCGATGCCTATCCGAAGCTTCGCGAGCAGTCGGAAAAGAACGAAGCGCCGAAACCTGCGGACAACTTTCGCTGGCGCTATTTTGGTCTGTTCTACGTCGCGCCGGCACAATCGTCCTACATGTGCCGACTGAGGATCGCGAACGGTATCCTCACGCATTGGCAGCTTGCCGGGCTGGCGGACGTGGCGGAGCGATTTGCGGGCCCGTATTCGCATGTGACGACGCGTGCGAACCTGCAGCTGCGCGAGATCGAGCCGAAAAACGCGACCCAGGTCGTCGAGGCAATCCAGGATCTCGGCCTGTGCTCGCGCGGCTCGGGCGCTGACAATATCCGCAACGTCACCGGAACGCCGACGGCCGGAATCGATCCGCAGGAATTGCTCGACACGCGGCCTTACGCGCGCACGTGGCATCACCACATTCTCAACGACCGCTCGCTCTACGGACTGCCGCGGAAGTTCAACGTCGCATTCGATGGCGCCGGTCGTATCGCCGTACTGGAAGATACCAACGACATCGGCTTTCAGGCCGTTGTGGTGAAAGACGGGTTCGGGGTCGAGCCCGGCATCTGGTTCAAACTCACGCTCGGCGGCATCACCGGACACAAGGATTTTGCCCGGGATACCGGCGTGATCGTGAAGCCCGGCGACGCCACCGATATCTCCGATGCCATCGTCCGCGTCTTCATCGAGAATGGCAACCGCACCGACCGTAACAAGGCGCGGCTGAAATACGTGCTGGACGCGTGGGGCTTCGACAAGTTCTTGGCTGCGGTCGAGGAAAGGCTCGGCCGCCCCCTCACCCGCGTTCCGGGTGAAGCACTGGAGCCGCGTCCGGTCTTCGACCGACTGGCGCATATCGGCGTGCATCCGCAGAAGCAGGACGGGCTTTTCTGGATCGGCATCGTGCTGCCGGTCGGCAAGATGACCGTGGAGCAGATGCGCGGCATCGCGAAGCTCGCACGCGAATGTGGCGACGGCGATATCCGGCTCACCGTCTGGCAGAACCTGCTGCTCTCCGGCATTCCAGCCGGCAGGGTCGCGCAGGTCGAAAACGAAATCGCAGCGCTGGGTCTTTCAACGCAGGCATCCTCCGTCCGGGCCGGGCTTGTCGCCTGCACCGGCGCGACCGGCTGCCGCTTTGCCGGCGCGCACACCAAGGAGAATGCCGAAGAGATCGCAAACTGGTGTGATGCGCGCGTGTCACTCGATACGCCGGTGAACATTCATCTGACCGGCTGCCACCATTCGTGCGCGCAGCATTACATCGGCGACATTGGGCTGATCGGCGCGCGCGTTGCGATCAACGACGATGGCGACACGGTAGACGGCTATCACGTCCATGTCGGCGGCGGCTACGGGCCGGACGCCGCGATTGGCCGCGAGATCTACCGGGACGTAAGGGCCGACGCCGCGCCGCAGCTCGTGGAGAAAATGCTGAAAGGCTATCTCGCTCATCGCGGTTCGGCGGATGAGACCTTTCTCGCTTTCGCGAAGCGTCACGAGGTGGACACGTTGAAGACGATGTTCGACGCGGAGACCGTTGAGTGAACGCCTCCCCTCCTCCCATCCCGAGCCTCATTCCTGAGACCGCGCCATTCTCGCCCGAGCAACGCGCCTGGCTGAACGGATTTTTCGCAGGGCTCGTCTCGCTCGATGGCGCAGGCGTCACCGCATTGTCGCCGGAGCAGAATGCGGCGCTGATGCCTGGCGGTGCCGGAGACGGCGACGACGGCGAAGCGCCGTGGCACGACCAGACACTGCCGATGGCAGAACGCATGACGCTCGCCGAGGGCCGTCCGCTCCGCCGTCGCATGATGGCCGCTATGGCGCAGCAGGATTGCGGCCAGTGTGGCTACAATTGCAATGACTACGCGGACAAGATTTTCGATAAGTCCGAGCAGCGGCTGAATCTGTGTGTGCCGGGCGGCAAGGAAACCGCCCGGATGCTGAAGTCTCTTTATGAGGAACTGGACAACGCGCCAGCAGCGTCGAAAGTCCCGGCAGAAGCCAAGACTGCCCCACCTGCGCTCGCAGGCGACCCCGGCCGCTCGCGTGACAATCCTGCCACCGCGACCTTCGTCGGCCGGTACAGGCTCAACAAGGTCGGATCCGAAAAGGAAACCTGGCATCTCGATTTCGATCTGAGCGCGGCCAAACTTGATTACGTGGTTGGCGACGCCTTCGGCGTATTTCCGAAGAACGATCCGGCGCTGGCCGATGTCATTATTGAGGCGCTTGGCGTGCCGCCGGATTGCGAGATCGGCGGCTGCGCGCTGCGCGATATCCTGATCGAAAAAGTGGCGCTCTCGCCGGCACCGGATTCGCTGTTCCAACTTTTTTCCTACATCACCGGCGGCGAACGCCGAATGAAGGCGAAGGCGCTCGCCTCTGGCGAGGACCCCGATGGTGATGCGGCATCCCTCGACGTCCTGGGGACGCTGGAGAAATTCGCGGGGACGACTCCGGATGCGGAAGCGTTCATCGAGGCGCTCGAGCCTTTGCAGCCCCGACTTTATTCCATTTCTTCATCACCAAAGGTCGAGCCCGGCCGAGTTTCCCTGACGGTTGATGCCGTGCGTTATCAGCTCGGCGATCGCATGCGGAGCGGTGTTGCCTCCACCTATCTGGCCGAGCGCATTGCGCAGGGCGCACCGATCCAGGTCTATGTGCAGAAAGCTCATGCATTTGGCCTGCCCGCCGATCCTGCAGTGCCGGTCATCATGGTCGGCCCCGGCACCGGCGTTGCGCCATTCCGCGCCTTCCTCCATGAGCGCATGATCACCAAGGCTCGCGGGCGGAACTGGTTGTTCTTCGGCCATCAGCGCCGGGATCACGACTTCTTCTATGAGGACGAACTGAACGGCATGAAGGCAAGCGGCGCGCTGACGCGCCTGTCTCTCGCCTGGTCGCGCGATGGCGACCAGAAGTTCTACGTGCAGGACCGCATGCGCGAGGTCGGTAGAGACCTGTGGTCATGGCTCTCGGACGGCGCCCACTTTTATGTCTGCGGCGACGCACAACGGATGGCAAAGGACGTGGAGCGCGCCCTCGTCGATATCGTCGCCGAACATGGTGCGCGCTCGACCGATGACGCCGTCGCTTTTGTGGCAGACCTGAAGAAGCGCGGACGTTATCAGCAGGACGTGTATTGAGGCGCCGCCGGATGAACGCGCCCTCCAACACGCCGCCTGTCGTCCGCAGCACCTGCCCTTACTGCGGCGTTGGATGCGGGGTGCTAGCCTCACCCGACGGACGCGGCGGCGCGATGATTTCCGGAGATCCGGATCATCCTGCGAATTTCGGCCGGCTCTGCTCGAAGGGATCGGCGCTTGGCGAAACGCTGCGGCTCGATACCCGCCTCCTCCATCCGATGCTTCGCCGGCCGGACGGGACTTATTCTCGAACCGCATGGAATGCCGCGCTCGGTCGGGTTGCCGACGGCTTTCGCCGCATCGTTGAGCGCGACGGACCGGATGCCGTCGCCTTCTATCTCTCCGGACAATTGCTGACAGAGGACTATTACGTCGCCAACAAGCTGATGAAGGGCTTCATCGGCACTGCGAATGTCGACACCAATTCGCGGCTCTGCATGGCGTCGTCGGTTGCAGGTCATCGCCGCGCATTTGGCGCCGATATTGTGCCCGGCTGCTATGCCGACCTCGACGAAGCCGACTTGATCATACTCGTCGGATCGAACGCCGCGTGGTGCCATCCTGTCCTGTTCCAGCGTATGGTCAAGAACAAGCGCGAGCGCGGCGCCAGGATCGTCGTCATCGACCCGCGCCGCACCGCGACCGCCGAAGAGGCCGATCATTTTCTGCCGATCGCACCGGGCATGGACACGGTTCTATTCGCCGGACTGCTGACGCATCTCGCAGACGCCAACGCGTTCGACGCTGCCTTTATCGAATCGCATACGTCCGGCCTGGGGGCCACCTTGGCGCGTTGCCGCAACATCGCACCCAGCCTTGATGCTATCGCAGCAAAAACTGGGCTCGATGCCGGGGACATTTTGCGCTTTTTCGACCTGTTCAGCGCCACCCAACGCGTGGTCACCTGCTATTCGCAAGGCGTGAACCAGTCGGCGCAGGGCACCGACAAGGTCAATGCCATCATCAATTGTCATCTTGCCACCGGCCGGATCGGAAAACCCGGAGCAGGACCGTTGTCGCTAACCGGCCAGCCCAACGCGATGGGCGGACGCGAAGTCGGAGGGCTCGCCAACCAACTCGCGGCGCATATGGGCTTCACGCCGGACGAGATCGAGCGCGTCGGGCGCTTCTGGCATGCACCGAACATGGCACAGCGCGAAGGTCTGAAGGCCGTACAGATGTTCGAGGCCATCGCACGCGGCGAGATCAAGGCCCTGTGGGTGATGGCGACCAATCCGGCCGTGTCGCTGCCGAATGCTGGCGCGGTCCGTAAAGCACTTGCAAAGCTTGAGCTTTTCATCGTGTCCGACAATGTGCTGTCTAACGATACCGTAGGGAGCGGCGCGCATGTCCTCTTCCCCGCTGCCGCCTGGGGCGAAAAGAACGGGACAGTAACGAATTCGGAGCGCCGCATTTCACGGCAGCGCGCGTTCCTCCCGCTGCCGGGCGAAGCGAAGCCTGACTGGTGGATCGTCTCGCAGGTCGCACTGCGGATGGGCTTTGCGGCGGCGTTCGCTTACGCGAGCGCCGCCGATATTTTCCGCGAACACGCAGCGCTCTCCGCCTTCGAGAACGATGGCAGCCGCGATTTTGATATCGGCGCCGTGGCGGACATCGAGGATCAGGCGTTCGAGTCGCTCTCACCGTTTCAGTGGCCGAACACCGCCGCCATCGGCTCTGCCAACAGCACGCGCCTATTTGCAGAAGGAGACTTCTACACACCGGACAGCCGGGGCCGGTTCCTGGCCCCGCAAGCTCCGGCCCTCCATTCTGAAGCGAATGCAGCCTTCCCGTTCATCCTCAATACTGGCCGGATTCGCGATCAATGGCACACGATGACGCGAACGGGCTTGAGCCCTCGTCTCTCCACGCATCTCGCAGAACCGTTCGTCGAAATCCATCCGGACGATGCAACTCGCGCCGGACTCTATCCCGACTCGTTCGCACGCGTGACGACTGTCAATGGCTCGTGCATCCTCAGAGTTTGCATCAGCGACGGTCAGCGTCGCGGTGAGCTGTTTGCACCGATTCATTGGAGCGATGAAAACGCGTCTTCGGCTCGCATCGGAGAGCTGATCCAACCGATCACCGACCCGATCTCCGGCCAACCGGAGTCGAAAGCGACACCCGCCGCAATCGCACAGGAGGACTATCGCCTATCTGGATTTGTTCTGAGCAAACAAGCGATCGACCTGCCCGGCCACACATGGTGGGCACGGTCCGCCGCTAACGGCGGCGAAGCCTTTGTGTTCGCGAGCAACGATAGACTGGAACTCTGGCGCGAGTGGACGCATCGTCATGTGTATGGCGGCCCATCGCTTTCGGAATATCTGGATGAACCGCGCGGCATATACCGGGCCGCCTTCTTCGAAGGCGACAGTCTCGCATTCTGTCTGTTTCTTGGCCCGGCCACGCAGCGTCCGCGATGGGACGTCGCGAGGGCGCTGCTCGCGGCCAAAACGCTGCAACAGAGCCAGCGTCGGATTTTATTGTCCGGAGAGTCCGCCGATGGCATGGCCGATGCAGGTCCCACCGTTTGCGCCTGCTATGGCGTGGGGCTGAATACCATCCGCAATGCGATCGCCAGCGGCGACGCAAGCGATGTTGCCAGCATCGGCCGGACACTGCGTGCCGGTACGAATTGCGGCTCTTGCATCCCCGAACTGAAAAAGATCGTCGACCGGCACGAGGCTCAAGATGAATCGCGCACACCACACCCCGCGTCTGCCCACTGATACCGCGCCACCACGGATGCAGCCACTCGCGCGGCTGCCGCTCTTCTTCGCCTTGAATGGCAAGCGCGTATGCGTGGCCGGCGGCAGCGCTGCCGCCGCATGGAAGGTAGATCTCCTTGCCGCAGCAGGCGCGCATGTCGATGTCTACGCCCAGGAACCGTCCGACGAATTGATCGAGACGGCGGCAAATCCCCCTGCGGGTTCCGTCGTCATCCATCGCGTATCGTGGCAGCAAGTCGCGTGGGCCGATTGCGCGCTCGCGATCGGAGCTTTCGATGCCGATGCGGAGGCGGAGAGCTTTCATGCCGCCGCGAGAGCCGGCGGCGTACCTTGCAATGTCATCGACAAGCCGGACTTCTGCGATTTTTCCTTCGGCGCCATCGTCAATCGCTCACCGCTCGTGGTAGCCATCTCCACCGATGGGGCGGCGCCGATCTTCGCGCAGGCGATCCGTGCGCGGATCGAGGCCATGCTGCCCGCAGGCTTCGCGCGCTGGGCGCAGGCAGCGCGCAACTGGCGTCGCGCAGTCAAGCAATCGGGGCTCTCATTCAACGGACGCCGGCTGTTCTGGCAGGTCTTCACCCGCACCGCCCTGCAAAACCCGAATGACGCTCCATCGCATGAGACATTTGATGAATTGCTGGCTCGAACGGCGTCGGAAGCACCTTCAGCGGAACACGGGTCCGTGACGCTCGTTGGCGCAGGTCCTGGCGATCCGGAATTGCTGACGCTGCGCGCTGTACGCGCGCTGCAGGCGGCAGACGTGATCCTCTACGACGATCTTGTCTCGACCGAGGTGCTGGACTTCGCACGTCGCGAGGCGAAGCGCATGCTCGTCGGCAAGACCGGTCATGGGCCGTCATGCAAGCAATCGGAAATCAACGCCCTGATGGTCGGCCTCGCCAGGTCAGGCCGCCGCGTGGTGCGTTTAAAGGGCGGCGACCCGATGATCTTCGGACGGGCCGGCGAGGAGATCAACGCCTGCCGCAAAGCCGGGATCGCAATCGATGTGGTCCCGGGCGTGACAGCTGCGCAGGGCGCCGCAAGCAGGCTCGGCCTGTCGCTCACTCATCGTTCCGCGGCACGCCGCGTGCAATACATTACCGGCCACGGCGAGGCAGGAACGCTCCCGCAAGACATCGACTGGCGAAGTGTGGCCGATCCGGCAGCAACCTCCGTTATCTACATGCCGAAGAAAACGCTGCGGCAATTCGCGGATCGCGCGCTTGACGCGGGCCTCGACCCGGCGACGCCCGCGCTTGCAATCGCAAACGCAACGCGCCCTGATCAGAAAGTGGTGGCCGCAACGATTGGTGCACTGGCTGACATGGCGTTGCCGGAAGGACCAACGGTGGTGATGATCGGGAGCGTCTGTGCGCTCGCCAACCTTGACTTTAGCAGCCCTCTCCTCCCTGCGAAGGCGGCCGCCCGGTGCTAGATCCATCTGGATTTCCGCCTTCGTGGAAGCAGAGGATCCGGTTCGGCCCGATCTAAACCGTCACATAACGGTGGACCGTCTCCGCGTCGCGATCGAGGTCGGCGCTCGTTCCACGCCACACGGTACGACCTTTTTCGATTACGTAGTGGCGGTCTGCGAGGCGCTTCAGCACCGCGAGATTCTTGTCCACGATCAGGATCGACTGCCCACGCGACTTGAGGAGCGAGATGCAGTTCCATATTTCCGCGCGGATCACCGGCGCCAGCCCCTCGGTCGCCTCGTCAAGAATCAGGAGTTGCGGATTGGTCATCAGCGCACGCCCGACCGCGAGCATTTGCTGCTCGCCGCCGGACAGGGTACGCGCCATCTGATTGCGCCGCTCCTTGAGCCGTGGAAACAGCGCAAATACCTCATCCAGCGTCCAGGGGGTTGGACGCCTCAGCCGGTTCGCCGAAGTTGCGACCAGGTTCTCGAACACCGTCAGCAGCGGAAACACCTGGCGGCCTTCGGGAACGAGCCCAATCCCGCCGCGGGCAATAACTTCCGGAGCGCGGCCTGCAACCGACTCGCCCTTGAATTCGACCCGGCCCCCGGCGGGTGGCGTCAGACCCATGATCGAGCGGATCGTGGTAGTCTTGCCCATACCATTGCGGCCGAGCAACGTGACGATCTCACCCTCGCCGACCGACAGGTCTATGTCGAACAGCACTTGGCTGCGGCCATAGCGGGCCTGCAGATTCTCGACCTTGAGCATCATGCGTCGCCCTCGCCGAGATAGGCTACCCGCACAGCCTCGTTGGCCCGGATCTCATCCGCCGAGCCGGTGGCGATCCGCTCACCATTGACCAGCACCGAGATGCGGTCGGCCAGCGCGAACACGGCATCCATGTCGTGCTCGACCAGAAGGATGGTGAACTCGGTCTTCAGCACCTTGAGAAGATCGATCATGCGCGCGCATTCGGTCGTGCCTAATCCGGCCATCGGCTCGTCGAGCAGCATCATGCGCGGCTTGGTTGCCAGCGCGACCGCAAGTTCGAGTTGCTTCTGCTCGCCATGCGACAGCTCGGAGACGACGATGTCCGCGCGGTCCCCCAACCCGATGCGCACGAGGTGCTGGCGCCCCTCGTCACGGATATCGGTGCGCGTCCGCGCATCGACGAAGAACTGATAGGAATGACCGCGCCGGGCCTGAACCGCGAGGGCAACATTGTCGAGTGCAGTGTAGTCCGGCAGCAATTGCGTGATCTGGAACGAGCGCGCGAGGCCATGCTGCACCCGCGCCGGAGTCTTCCAGGCGGAGATTTCGGTGCCGTCAAAATGGATCGTACCGGAATCCTGATGCAGTTCGCCCGCAATCTGCGAGATAAATGTGGTCTTGCCCGCGCCGTTCGGTCCGATCAACGCGTGCAACTCGCCCTCCGTGACATCAAGCGAGAGATTGTTGGTCGCGACCAGCCCGCCGAAGCGTTTGATCAGGCCGTCAACCTTGAGGAGCGGCTCACTCACGTTTGCGGCTCCATCCGGAGAATAGCGATGTCAGCCCGCCGCTGGAGAACAGCACGATGATGATCAGGATCGGACCGAGGAAAAACTTCCAATGCTCGGTCCAGGAGGTCAGGAACGTCTCCAATCCGATCAGCACCGCCGCTCCGAGCGCGGGGCCGAGCAAGGTGCCGGTGCCGCCGATGATGATCATGATCATCAGATCGCCGGACTTCGTCCAGTGCAGCATGTCCGGCGATACGAATTTGGAATAGTTCGCCATCAGCGCACCGGCGAGACCTGCGCCCATGCCGGCGACCACAAAAGCGGTCAGCTTGTATTGGTACGTCGAGACCCCGATCGCAGCCATCCGGCGCTCGTTCTGGCGGATGCCGCCAAGCACCATCCCGAAGGGCGAACGGACGAGGCGCGCGAAGCCGATGAAGTAGATCACCGCGAGGGCCACCGTGAGGTAATAGAAAGTGGTGTCGTCGGCCATGTTGAGGTCGAATAGAACGTTCCGACGCCGCACAATCAATCCGTCGTCGCCGCCATAGGCCTTCAGCGACAGGAACAGGAAGAACAGCATCTGCGCGAAGGCGAGCGTGATCATGATGAATGGCACGCCACTGGTTCGCAGCGACAATGCGCCGAGCACAAAAGCGAAGATGCCGCTGATGATGATGGCAGCCGGAATGGTGATCAGGAACTGGTTGGTTCCGGGAATGAAGCCTAGGAACGGCTCTCCTTCGACAAAGTGATGATAAAGAATGCCGACCACGTAGCCGCCGATCCCGAAATATGCGGCGTGACCGAAGCTCACCATACCGCCATAGCCGAGGATCAGGTTAAGGCTCGCCGCAGCAATCGCGTAAATCGTGATGCGGATGGCAAGACCGATCAGCGATGGATCGCCGATCGCCTTAGCGACCATCGGAAACACGGCAGCGCAGAAGACGAAGACGACCGTGCCTATAACCGGCCACCAGTTATAGCGAGGTGGAACATCCGCCTGCCCGACATACTTTTCGTCAACCTTGAGCATGGAACAGCCCCTGCGGTTTGATCAGGAGCACCAGCGCCATGACGAGATAAATGCCCATCGACGAAAGCCCGGCGCCCAGTGCGTCGGCTTCCGATGCGTTCATGAAGGTCTTGAGCAGGCCCGGCAGGAAGGCGCGCAGCATCGTGTCGGTGACGCCCACGATCAGCGCCCCGTAGAACGCACCGCGGATCGATCCCAGTCCGCCGATCACCACGACAACAAAGGTCAAGATCAGGATTTGCTCGCCCATGCCGACCTGCACCGCGAGCAGCGGACCCGCCATCAGGCCTGCGAGGCCCGCCAGCAGCGCACCGAGCCCGAAAACTACGGTGTAAAGCAACCTGATATCGACGCCGAGGGCACGCACCATCTCGCGATGCGTCGAGCCGGCACGCACCAGCATGCCGATGCGCGTCTTGTTAACCAGGAAATAAAGCCCGAGCGCCACCAGAAGTCCGACGACCATGATCGCGATGCGATAGGTCGGATACGGAATGCCGGGGATGATCTCGACCGAACCGGACAGGAACGCCGGCATCGACACGAACAGTGGCGTGCGGCCGAACAGCATCGTAGTGCCTTCGTTGATGAAAAGAATAAGCCCGAAGGTTGCGAGAACCTGCTGCAGGTGGTCGCGGTCGTAGAGTTTGCGGATGACCAGAAATTCGATGATCAGACCGGCGATAGCCGCGGCGACGAGGCCGGCGGGGACCGCGAGAAGGAAGGAGCCGGTACGCGCGGCCACCAGTGCCGCGGCATAGGCTCCAATCATGTAGAGCGAGCCATGCGCAAGGTTGATGACGTTCATGATGCCGAAGATGAGCGTCAGCCCCGCCGCCATCAGGAACAGCATGATGCCGAACTGGAACCCGTTCAGAATCTGCTCAAGCGCCAGCGTCATCGCGGGCAACACATCATAACGGCTATCCCCTCACGCCGTATTTGACCGGCCGGGAGGCATACGCCGCCCGGCCGGCGATCTCAAGCTTACAGCTTACAGTCCTTGGAATAGACGTCGCCCTTGTCGGTGAAGACCTTACCGATCGTCTTGATGACCGGAGCGCCATCTGGGCCCTTCTCGACACGGGTCGCGACCCAGTCCTGGATCGGGTGCTGGTTCGGGCCGAACTTGAAGGGCCCGCGAACCGCCTGGAAGTCCGCCTTCAGCATGGCCTGCCGGAACTTCTCATTGTCCTTCAGGTCCCCGTTGACACCCTTGAGCGCGGCGCCGATCGCAAGCGCGGTGTCGTAGGCCTGACCGGCGTAATAGGTCGGCAAGCGGCCGGGATACTTCTTGTTCCAGGCATCCATGAACTTCTTGTTGGCAGGATTGTCGAAGTCCGTGTTCCAGTGCGTCGTCCCGTTGGTGCCGACGGCCGCTTCACCCAGCGCCTTCACGATGGTGGCGTCGACCGACGGAGCGGCAACCACGAGCGGCACGGTGCCGAGCAGCCCCGCCTGCTGATACTGGCGGGCAAAGGTGATGCCGAGGCCGCCTGGATGGAAGTGGAACACCATGTCGGGCTTTGCGGCGCGGATCTGCGCCATTTCCGGCGCGAAATCGGTCTGATCGAGGCGCGTGTAGATTTCGCCGACGATGTCGCCCTTGAAGAAGCGCTTGAAGCCCGCGAGCGCGTCCTTCCCGGCCGGATAGTTCGGCGCGAGGATGAAGGCTTTCTTGTAGCCCAGATTGGTCGCGTTCTGGCCTGCGCTCTCGTGCAGCGTGTCGTTCTGCCAGGACACCACGAAGTAGTTCTTGTGGCAGTCCTTGCCGGCAAAGTTCGAAGGACCGGCATTCGGGCTGACATAGATGCCGCCGCCGTCGAGGATATCCGGAGCGGTCGCGCCAAGCACGTTCGAGAAGATGATGCCGGTAAATAGCTTGATGCCATCCGACTTCATCATGCGGTCGGCAATCTGCTTGCCCTGGCCCGGCTTGAGCCCATCGTCTTCATACACAACCTGGACAGGCACGCCACCAAGCTTGCCGCCTTCCATCTCGACCGCGAGGTTGAACGCGTCGCGCGCGTCCGCGCCGATATAACCGGCCGGACCCGACAACGTGGTGATGAACCCGATCTTCACCGGCGTTTGCGCGGCGGCGGCCGTCGCAAGCAGAGCGGACAATGCCAGTCCGGCGCCAAGCTTAACAAATCTCACTATACCCTCCTGTGGTGCCTCGGTCCGAGCCGCCTGAGTTCAGGTCGCCGGATCGAGCTGATAGCCCGCTCCCGCCTTGACGATATGCCCGAATACGGGCGGCGGAAAATGGTACGTGGCGACGATTGTGTCTGTCCCCGCGCACGCGTCAAGGAGTCTCCGCCGCGTCGCCAGCGCCTGCGCCGGATCGACGCAGAAATTGGAGGTGAGTTCGGGCGTAGCGAGCTGGATAGGGCTATGGAGCACATCCGCCATGATCAGCAATTCGGCGCCGTCGGTGGCCAGACGCACCACCGCCATCCCGCGGGTGTGACCCGGCGCCGGCTCGAGCCACAGGCCGGGAATGATCTGCGAGGGCAGATCGACAGCATCGTAGAGCCCGGCGTCCAGGATCGGCTGCACGCTATCCGCGAAAGCACCGTGAAGCGTGTGCTTGTCCTGAGCGTACAGGCCGCTCCAGTGCGCAAGCTCGCCTTTCGGGACGATGTACCGGGCGTTCGGAAAGGTCGGACGCCAGGTGTCTCCGCTCCCAGTCGTGTTCCATCCGACGTGATCGGCATGCAGATGGGTATTTATGACGATATCGAAATCGTCCGGGCGATAGCCGATCGCGCGCAGCCGGTCGAGGAAATCTCCGGTCCTGCGGTGCCAGGCTGGCCGGTCCGGGCGCTCCTTGCCGTTGCCGATGCCGGCGTCGACCAGGACCAGATTGTCCGGTGTTTCGATGACGTAGGAGTTGAAAGACAACGTCAGTGTTTCGGCATCGGCATCGGCTGCAGCCGGATAATGCGCTGCGGCCTTCCGCAAGGCGGCACCTGAAAGCTCGCGGAACAGCGCGGTCGCGGGCCAGCCGATGCCCTCGATATCGGCGACGCGACGAACAGTAACGGCCCCGATCTTCAAACAATCGGGGCCGGCCAGTCGGGTCTCGGCCGACACGGACGTCACAATTTACAGTCCGCGGCGTAAGGGTCGCCATAGCTTGTCAGAATTTTCTCGCGCGTCTTGAGGACGATCGCGCCTGAACCATCCTTCTCCACTTTCATTGCGTACCAGTCCTGAACGGGATGCTGGTTCTTGCCGAAAGTGAAGTTACCCCGCGTGAGCTTGTAGTCGCCCTTGAGCATTGCGGCACGGAATCCATCGGCATCACCGATATTGCCGTTGACCGCCTTCAGGGCCGCTCCCATGGCAATCGCGGTGTCGTAGCCCTGCGCCGCATACATCGTCGGCGTACGACCGTACTTCTTCGTGAAGGCCTCAACGAACGCTTTGTTGACGGGGTTGTCAAAGTCAGCATTCCACGCGCCGGAAACGTCCGTGCCCAGAGCAGCCTCTCCGACCGTCTTCAGCAGCACGTGATCCATCGAAGGCTCCGCGAGCACCATCGGCACCGTGCCGAGAAGGCCCGCCTGCTGGTACTGGCGCATGAATGCAATGCCGAGCGCGCCAGGGTGGAAATGAAACACGACGTCCGGCTTCGCGGAGCGAATCTGCGCCATCTCTGCGGCGAAGTCGGTCTGGTCGAGACGCGTGTAGACTTCACCGATGATTTCGCCCTTGAAGAAGCGCCTGAATCCGGCAATCGCATCCTTGCCGGCGACGTAGTTGGGCGCCAGCACAAAAGCACGCTTGTAGCCGAGCGCATTCGCGTTCTGACCGGCACTGCCCTGCATGGTGTCGGTCAGCCACGACATCACGAAATAGTTCTTGTGGCATTCCTTGCCGGCGAGATTCGACGGCCCGGCATTGGCACTGACGAAAATTCCGCCGTTGTCGACGATGTCAGGGACGATCGCACTCGCGACGTTTGAAAACACCACGCCGGTGAACAGCTTGATGCCATCCGACTTCATCATGCGGTCGGCGATCTGCTTGGCCTGCCCCGGCTTCAGCCCGTCATCTTCAATCGAGAGCTGCACCGGTACGCCGCCGAGCTTGCCGCCCTCCGCATCGATCGCGAGTTGAAACGCATCACGAATGTCCTGTCCGAGATAGCCACCGGGTCCCGACAAGGTCGTAATGAAACCGATTTTCACGGGCTGCTGAGCGGCGACCGGAGACGCTCCTATTGCCGCCGCGGCCAGCACAAGCAAAAAACGAATCATCTTCCTTCAGTCTCCTTCGCGCGACGCGCTTTTCAGGCTCTTCTACAGTCTCAATCTGATCGGCGCTTACGCGGCGGACGACTTCAACACGCCGGACTCGTTAGCAAGTTTCAAGCCACATCCGGCGAGCGCCGTACGAACCGCCGCCTTCTCGGCATCCGTCAGTTCCAGCATCGGCCGGCGCACCGGCCCTGCTGCCTGACCGAGCAGCGATTGCCAATATTTTGCGTGCGCATGCGGCTTCTCCGCGGGCCGCGTCTTCTTGAACGCCTCGCGCACCGGATTAAGGCTGTCGCGGACCATGCGTGCGCCGGCGGCATCACCCTTGAATGCGAGGTCGGTGTATTCGCGGATGCGCTTGTCGGCCGCCGTCTGGAACAGGTAAGGCGGGTTCGAGCATAGATAGAGCCGCCAGTTCAGCTCCAGAATGTTGTCGAGCCATTCCTCTTCCGAAGCAGTCGAAACCAGTATCTTGTCGCCAGCGAGCTTCGTCAGCTTCGCGTACATCTCACGCGGAACGCTGTACTTGATCGCGACCACGGTCGGCAGCTCAGCAATCCGCGCGCAAAGCTCCGGGCTCATGAGGTAGCCGGAATCTGGGTGGCTCCACATCGCGATGCCGATGTTGGTCTGCTCGCTGATATATTTGTAATATTCATAGAGCGTCTGATCCTGCTCCTTGAAGAAATGCAGGACCGGCGCGTGTACGACGATGTAGTCTGCGCCGATCGCTTCAGCATGCTTGGCGAGATCGATCACGACATCCATGTTCTGGTCTGAGCACGACATGATGGTCTGGAAGCCGTGCTTCTTGGCCGCATCGACCGCGATCTCGAAAGTCCGCTTGCGCTCAGGCACCGACATCGAGAAGAACTCGCCCTGCTTGCCCGCGATGAAAACGCCATCGATACCGAGATCGTTGTGCCAATGCGCGAGATTCGACGAGAGGCCCTTCTCATCGATCTTGTAGTCGTCGGTGAACGGCGTCAGCGCCGCGGCCCAGACGCCCTTCATATGTTCGCGGGAATAGGCCTTCGCGTCGCTTCTGCCGTATTTCATCGCTGCTTTCCTTCTTCCATCGGTCCATGTTGCATGGCTGACCAGAGCTTCTCGCCAGTCAGCGGCATATCGAGATGTGTGACCCCGAAGGGCTTTAGAGCGTCCACCGCGGCATTCACAATCGCGGCCGGCACGCCGACGCAGCCGGCCTCGCCGATACCCTTGGCTCCGAGGACATTGAACGGGCTCGGCGTTTCGATCTTGCCGAGCACCAGTTCGGGGATGTCACCCGCACGCGGTATAGCATAGTCCATGAAGGACGCCGTCACGAGTTGCCCGTCCTCGTCGTAAACGATACGTTCCATGAGCGCTTCGCCGACGCCCTGGGCCAGACCGCCAATCATCTGCCCTTCCGCAAGGATTGGATTCACAACGACGCCGGCGTCGTCGACCCAGACAAGGCGATCCACCGCCAGCACGCCGGTATCGCTATCGATCGTAACCTGCGCGATCACGCAACCGCTCGACCAGGCCTCGCCTTCAGCCTCATAGACAACCTTGGTGCGCAACCCGACGCCAAACTCGGAACCAACTTCGGCATCGGCTTGGGCGATGCGGGCCAGGTCGCGCCAGCTCAACGCTCGCCGCACCGGTATCGCCGTCTCGAACCCGCCTTCGGTCAGCGCCAGTTCTTCCGGATCGGCTTGCAGCAATCGCGCCGCGCACGATCGCGCCTTTTCACGGAATTGCTCGGCAGCCTGCAATAGCGCACTTCCGCCGATCGGTGTCGATCGGCTCGCCAACGCTCCTATTCCCTCGGGACATCGTGCCGTGTCACCGTGAACAACGTTGATCCGCTCAGGTCTCGTGCGCAGCGCATCGGCAACGATTTGCGCGTAGGCGGTTTCGCGCCCCTGCCCCTGCGCACTTGAGCCGGACGCCGCGACAATGGAGCCGTCGGCGTCGAGCCGAACCTCGGCGCTTTCCCACCCATGACCGCAGGGTTCGGTGTAGACGGCAATCCCAATCCCGCAAACATCACCCTCGGCGCGGCGCTCATCGCGCGTTTGCAACGCCTCGTCGTAGCCGGACTTCTGCAGCGCCATATCGAGGAGACGCGAATAGTCGCCGGAATCGAGAACCGACCCTGTGGCCATCCGGTACGGAAAGGCATCGGCGGGAATGAGATTGCGGCGGCGAATCTCCGCGGGGTCGATACCGAGCACCCGCGCTGCCTTGTCAGCCAGGCGCTCCATCAACATCGCCGCCTCGGGACGGCCGGCGCCGCGATAGATGCCGACCGCAGCGGTGTTTTCGGCTCGGCCTTCCAGCACGATGTCGACATGACCGCAGACATAGGGCCCGGGCAGGCAGCGCGCGGCGTTCTTGCCGGGCACCGCGGCGCTGTACGGAAGCCAATGCCCGAGCGGATAATCCAATGCAGCGCGCAGGCCGAGGAATTTGCCATCCCGATCAACGGCCAGTTCACCCTTGATGGTGGCTCCCCGGCCCTGCGTTGAGGCGAGGAAATCTTCGGTGCGGGAGCCGCGCCACTTCACGGGCCGCTTCAACTGCAGCGACGCCAACGCAACCAGCGCGTCTTCGGGATAGAGCGACGCCTTGCCTCCGAACGCCCCGCCGACATCCGGAGCGATCACACGAATCTTCTGTTCGGACAAATTGAGGATCGCCGCGAGATCGCTGCGGGCACGATGCGGCGTCTGTGTGGAAAGCCACACGTTGAGCATTTGCGCGCCTTCATCCCAGAAGGCCAACGCCGCGCGCGGCTCAAGCGGCGCAGGCGCAACACGTTGATGCTCAACCGTCACATGGACAATGTGCGCGGCCGCGGCAAACGCCTTGTCCACCTCACCTTCGGTGATGCTCTGGCGATAGATCGGCTCTTCGTCCTCCCATAGCGGCACCGGCTCAAGTTCGGCCTCGATCAGCGAAGCTGCATCCGCGGCGATCGAGGCACGTGTCGCGATCACAGCTGCGATCGGCTGGCCCACGGCATTGATCTCTGACACGGGCAGGATCGGAAACGGCAGAATCCGCATGTCGGGCAGCACGCGATTGACCGCGGCGTGCCCCAACGTACCGGGCTCGGGCGCGCGCAGCACCGAGACGACGCCGGGCATGTTCTCGGCGTCGGTCGTATTCAGGCTGACGATCAGGGCTCGGGCATAATTGCTGCGCGCAAAGTCGATGAACAGCGTTTCCGGCAGTTGCAAATCGTCGACAAACCTGCCTTTGCCCGCGACAAGGCGCGCGTCCTCGAACCGGCGCAGCGGCCGGCCGACCCATTGCGTTCGAAGCACCTGATCCCGTGTGCGATCCATCGAAGAAATGCGCCTTCGAGCCGAATTCTGGCCTGCGGATTGCATTTTCCGGCCCGTGCATTCATTGCGCAAGATGACATTATCATATCTATTGATATAATGCGGTTATGAATATCACGCTGCGGCAGATCCAGGCATTCAGGACCGTCGCCGAATTCGGCTCGTTTACCCGCGCGGCCGAACGGCTGCAGGTCGCACAACCGGCGCTGTCGCTGTCGATCCGCGAACTGGAGCGCGAGTTGAATTTGCGGCTGTTCGATCGGACAACGCGCCGCGTCGAGCTGACCGGCGCCGGCCGCGAATTTCTCCAGTCGGCCGACAAATTGCTGGCCGATCTCGACCGCGCCGTCCGCGACGCGCGGGACCTCTCAGAGAAGAAGCGCGGCCGCATCGTCATCGCAGCGCCTCCGCTGCTCGCCGCCATGATCGTGCCGGCGGCTATCGCGGATTTCGGCGAGAGTTTCCCGGGTATCGATGTCGGCCTAGTCGATGTCCGCAATGATCAGATTCTGGACAGGCTGCGGGCAGGCGAAGCCGATCTGGCCATCGGAACCTTCGACGATCGGGCGGATGGCATCCGCCGCGAAGTCCTTGCGCAGGATGCATTGACGGTGTTCTGCGCGCCATCCTCCACGCTTGCGAGGAAACGGCGAGTGCGATGGTCCGACCTGCACGGTCAGAAGCTGATCATGCTGACCCGGGATTCGTCGATCCGCGCGCTGGTCGAACGCACGCTGGCTGAGTCCGGCCACGATTCCGGCAAGCCGCTTTACGAGGTGTCCCAGATCACCACCGCCATCATGCTTGCTGAAGTTGGGCTGGGCGTTACCGTTCTGCCCGCCTACGCGTGGTCATTCGCGCGTGGCCGCGACGTGGTTTCGCGGCCGCTGGCCGATCCGCAGGTTAATCGGAACATCTATCTCATCCAGCCCGACGGCCGCTCCCTGTCGCCCGCGGCAGAAGGCTTTGCGCGGACGCTGCGCAAGCAAACCCGCACCGCGATCGCCAAAGGGATCGCGCGCTAGCTGACACTTATATTCACTGGGTATCAATCCATAACATTTTGTCGACTTGAAGAATGAATGTGGTGAGGCTGAGATAGCCTTTTGGCGTTCCGGAACCTTCGGAGATTCTCGTATGGCCCGTATCGAACTCGCTGACCGGAGCAAACTCCCGGAAGAGTTCAAGGAGCGATTCGACGTTATCGAGAAGTCGAATGGCTATATCCCGAACAGCTACATGCAGCTCGCGCACCGCCCGCCGATCCTCAAGGCGCTGATGGATCTGTCCAAGGCGGTGATCCGCGACGAAGGCACGCTCGACCGCGGATTCCGTTTCCTCATTGCATATATCTCGAGCCGGACCGCCGGCTGTCAGTTCTGCCAGGCGCACAACATTTCGAGTGCATCGCGCTGGGGCATTCCGGACGACAAGTTGAATGCCATCTGGGACTATGAAATCTCACCGCTCTTCACCGACGCCGAGCGCGCGGCGTTCGATTACGCGCGCGGCGCGTCGGTCGTGCCGAATGCGGTCACCGACGAAATCTTCGCGCGCGTGAAGCAGTACTACACCACGCCACAGATTGTGGAGATGACTGCGGTTATTGCGCTGTTCGGTTGGCAAAACCGCTTCAACGATACGCTGCACACCGACCTCGACCAGCACACGCTCGACTGGGCCGCGCAATTCGAACTGGCCGACAAGACCGGATGGGATCCCTCCGATCACGTTCCGGGTTCACCCGATAAAGCCGCCTGATAGGAGATCCCCCATGGCACAAGCTGCCACCGTTCAGAAAACCGAAGAGACCACCGGCCCCGCCTCATTCAACCTGATGAAGTGGATCGCGGAGAATCCCGACAAGCTTCGCCCGCCGACCGGCGCCAAGACGGTCTTTACCGGCGATGACTTCATGGTCACCGTGGTCGGCGGTCCGAATGCGCGGACTGACTATCACGTCAATCCGACCGAAGAATTCTTCTTCCAGCTCAAGGGGACGGTAACGGTTCGCATCCAGCACAAGGGCAAGCCGCATGACGTGGTGCTGACCGAAGGCTCGATCTACCTGCTGCCCGCCAACGTTCCGCATTCTCCGATGCGCGGTCCGGACACCGTCGGACTCATCGTCGAACGCATCCGCAAAAACGGCATGATGGATACGCATCGCTGGTACTGCGAGAAATGCAACAACGTGCTGTTCGAAAAAACCGTTTCGATCGAAGTGCTGGAACGCGACATGCCGCCGGTGTTCAACGCCTATTACGGCGACCCGCAGAACCAATGCTGCAAGAAGTGCGGGCACGTGAATCCGGGCAGGCCGGCGAAGGGGTAGTTCGATCTCGTGTCCCGGGTGCAGCACAGCACGCAGTGGTGTACCGCAGAACCGGGACCCAATCTGTGAAATCCTGTCGTGGGTCCCGGTTCTGCGTCACCATTCGCTCATGATGCGCCGCATCCGGGACGCGAGTTCTTCAATGCCGCCCCCGTCTCACCGTTTCCGACGGCTTTTCGCCGAACCGCGCGGCATACAACTGCGCGAACCGGCCAAAATGCGCGAAGCCGAAAGAGAGCGCGGTTTCGGTGACGCCCTCGCCCGCCAACAACGTGGCGCGCGCGGCGTCCAGCCGCAGATTGCGAGAGAACTCGCTCGGACTGCAACCGCGATAAAGCTGGAAGGCCTGCTGCAAAGCGCGTTCGCCAACGCCCGCAACCGCGAGCAACTCATCGGTTCGCACGCTGCGGCCGATATGCTTGCGCATATGATCCTCGGCACGACGCAGGTATGCCGGCACATCGTCGCCGCTGCCACAGTCTTGCGTCGCGACAAGCGCCGACAGCAGCAGATCCTCCAAGCCGCGACGCAATCCCGCGTGGGCGCTCAGGCCGCGCGCATTGGACAGATCGTGGCACAGATGCGCAATGAGCCCGACAAGGCCATCAGCCTCGCCCATGAGCGACGGCGCCGTCCCGAACCGAACCGGCCGCTTTGCATGCGCCAGCAGCCGCTGACGCGGGATCTTAATCATCAATTGATGCGCATCGCGGCTCCATGTCTTGCGGTAGCGCAGCCCAGGGTTCATTACAAAAAACGTGCCGGGCTTCAGCGTCACGTCGAAGCCCTCGGCCTGGAACGCGACCTCGCCCTCGAGAGTCAATTGCGCCACATAGCAATCGAGCGCGGGCGCCACGATCTCGACCTCAGTGCCGTATCGCAACATACCGAGCGAGGTGTCGCACAGCGTCGCCTGACGATGGCTGAAATCGACCTGCCCCGCGGACAGTCGCAGATCGTGATCCGCAAAAATCGCCGCGATATGCGATCGCGCGATCTCCGGTCGGCTGGTGCGCGTCGCAGGCAGCAGCCTGTCCAGCGCACGCAGATGAGGAATGTCGTAGGCCATGGTGCCGATCCTCTGCAGCGGCCGTTTCCTGGATCATGCCTGCGGAATCCGGACAAGTCATGCGGCTTCCGGCTAGCGGATGCCGGGTTCCGGCGCTCTGATGGTGGAAATCGCCATCAGGAGACGCGCGCCATGCTGAAATCCGGCAAGGATTATCTGGAAGGCCTTCGCGACGGCCGCACCGTGTATATCGGCCGCGAGCGCGTCGATGACGTGACCACGCATCCGGCGTTCCGCAACGTCGCGCGCGCCTTCGCGGATTTCTACGATTTGAAGCGCGACCCCACGCAGCGTGATGCGCTGACCTACGAGGAAGACGGCGACCGGCACTCGATCTACTACATGAAGGCGAAGTCTAAACAGCAGCTCGCTCAGCGCTCCAACGCGCATCGCATTCTCGCCGAACCGAGTTTCGGTCTGCTCGGCCGCTCGCCGGATTACATCGCAAGTTTCGTTACGGGCATGAATTTGAGGCCGGACCTGTTCGGTCCTTACGCCGACAATGTTCGCAACTATTACAAGTTCATGCGCGACACAGATGTCTTCGCCGCACACGCGATTGTATCGCCGCAAGCGGCGCGCGATCCCGACTTCTTCCAGAAGAAGAACCTGCCTAACCCCGCATGCCGTGTGATCGCGGAGAAGGACGATGGCGTCATCATCTCAGGCATGAAGATGCTGGCGACAGGTTCGGCCGTGGCCGACGAAATCTGGATCGGCAATATCCTGCCGCTCTCGCCCGAGGCCAAAGCCGAGTCGATCACATTCGCCGTCCCCTGCAATGCCAAGGGCGTATCGCTCTGGTCACGCAAGCCGTTTGCGTCGACCGCACAGTCCGAGTTCGAAGCGCCGCTGACGTCGCGTTTTGACGAGACCGACGCCATGGTGATGTTCGATAATGTGAAGGTGCCCTGGGAGCGGGTTTTCGTACATAACGACCCTACCCTCTCGCGTGGTCTGTACATCGAAACCGCCGCGCATTCCTATGGCAACCACCATTCAAACGTGCGGCTGATGGTGAAGATGCAGTTCCTGGTCGGACTCTGCAGCCGGATCGCGCAGGCCAATGGCGCTGCCGAGGTGCCCGCCGTCCAAGAGACTCTTGGACGGCTCGCAGCGCTGGAATCGCTCCTGGAAGCGATCGTAGCGGGTCAGATCGAGGCCTGCGAGGAATGGCCAGTGAAGGGCTACGTCACGTTCAACCGGCGCATGATGTATGCCGGCCTCAACTGGGGCGTGGAGAATTACTCCTCTGTCATCGACACGCTGCGCGAACTCTGCGGCGGCGGCATGCTGCAGATGCCGGCGGACGGCTCGGTGCTGGACGACGGCGAACTCGGCGAGCAGTTCCGCACCTACTGGCAGACTCCGCATATGAGCGCGCTCGATCGGATGAAACTGTTCCGGCTTGCGTGGGACATCGTCGGGTCTGAGCTTGGCGGCCGGCATCTGCAATACGAGAAATTCTTTCCGGGCGCGTCCTTCGTGGTGCGCAATCACAATTATCGCGAGGCGCCGTGGAAGGCATGGCAGGACCGCATCGAAACGATCCTGCAGCGCATGACGCCGCCCGGCGACCAGGCCCGAGCAACGGAGTAAAAATGAACGAGCGGTTCCGGATCGTATTCATCGGGTTTGGTGCGATCAACTCACGCGTGGCGGATCTCCTGAAAGCAAGGCGGGCGCCCGTGGATATCGTGGCCGTAGCAACCAGAGACGATCCGGCCGAGCGGGCGCGCATCCCCGAGGGTGTCCCCTTCCTCGCCGCCGCCAACGAGCTTGCCGCGCTGAAGCCAGACCTGGTGGTTGAAGCCGCCGGACGCGCTGCGATCGACGCCTGGGCCCCCGCCGCACTCGCGGCGAGCCGGCGCATGATCATCGCCTCGACATCGGCGTTCTGCGACGACGCGCTATTGCCGCGCCTTGCCGAGATCGCGGACCGGCACCGCAGTCGCATTCTCATTCCCTCCGGCGCCATCGGCGGCATCGATGCGCTAGCCGGCGCTGCGGTTCTTGGGCTCGATATTGTCACGCACCGGATCGTCAAGCCGCCCGCGGCGTGGACCGGAACACCGGCGGAGAGACTGCTCGATCTTGCATCGCTTCGAGAGCGCGCGGTGTTCTTTCAGGGCAGCGCGCGCGATGCCGCCAGCCAGTACCCGCAGAACGCTAATGCGACGGTCGTTACGTCGCTGGCGGGCATCGGGCTCGACCGCACAAGAGTGGAACTGATCGCCGACCCGGCGGTGCGGCTGAACGGCCACACAATCTCGGCAAAGGGCGCGTTCGGACAGATGACCATCACGCTGGAAAACAATCCGCTCGCTACGAATCCGAAGTCCTCGGAACTGACCGCCTTGTCGCTGGTACGCCTGATCGAACAGCAGATCCGGGCGGTGACGATCTGAGCATATCCGGCGCGGACATTGCGCGACATCAAGCCGGGCGGGCGCAATCGGCGCTATTTCAACCGCCCCCGTTCGCGCCTATAATGCATTCAATCGAATGCATCGGATCAGTTGCGGAGGCATCTCATGGCCCGTCTGCGTCATTTTGCGGTTTGTGTCGGCGACCTCGACAAGGCTGCGAAGTTCTATGGCGACGTTTTTGGACTGAAGCGGCACGGCCGCGAGGACCTATCGATCGGCTCTGCGGTCTATATGGGGGACGGCACGATCAATCTCGCGCTCCTCAACTTCACCGGGAACAAGGGCCACGATTTCGGCGACAGGCCGGAAGGCCAGATCGGCGCCAACCATTTCGGCTTCCAGGTCGAGAACATGAAGGAGACTCACGCGCTGATCGAACAGCACGGCGGCACGTTTTTCTTTGATCTCGGCGACGAGCGAAAGGGCAACTTCGAGCGCAAGTTCAAGGACCCTGAAGGTATCATCTTCGACATTTCGGAGAATGGCTGGGTCGGCACCGACAGCCGCAAGATCAAGGCCGATCCCGCGCATGCGTTCCTCGACGAGACGCTGGTTCCGCAGGGCAACCTCAAGGGCCGGATCAAGCATATGGCGCTGTTCGTGCGGGACCTGGAAAAGCAGGCAGAGTTCTACCAGACTGTTTTCGGGCTCAAGCACCTCGGCTACGACAACCAGCCGATGGGCTCGGCGATCTATCTGACCGACGGCACCACCAATCTCGCGCTGATTTGTCCGGCGATGCCTGCCGACAAATACAAGCCAGGCGCCAACCATTGCGGCTTCCAGGTGAACGACCTGGCCGCGACCGAGAATTGGATCAAGGACGCCGGCGGCTCATTCTTCTTCGATTTCGGCGATGCCAAGCACGGCAATTTCGAGAAGAAGTTCAAGGACCACGATGGCGTGGTGTTCGACATCTCCAAGCACGGCTGGGTCGGCACCGAGACCTACACCGCCAAAAAGGAAAGCGCAGCAGAGCTCGAGCCGGCAAAATAGCGTTTGTCAGCAAGAGGCTCCGGCATCATCATGCCGGAGCCGCCGCGATCAGGATCAGTTGGCCTTAAGGCCCGCTTCAGACACGACTTTTTCCGCCGACTTGCGCCCGGTAACGATCAGGTTGCGCAATTCCTCGGTCGTCGCCGCGCCGGGGGCGAGGCCCCGATCCGTGATGTGGCGCTTCGCAAATTCCGGGTCCGTGATGATGCTCGCGATTTCAGAGCGCATCCGATCGACAATCGGCTGCGGTGTTTTCGCCGGCGCGAACAGCGCGAAGAATGGCCGTTCGAGATAGCCCTTGAAGCCGAGTTCGGACGCCGTCGGTACAGACGGCATGCTCGGAAGCCGCTTTTCGCCATCGATAACCAGCCCCGTCACCTTCTTGGCTTCGAGCAGCGCCAGCAGATTGCCAACCCCAATGAATGCAATCGGTGTTGTGACGGTGAGCATTCCGTTCACCGCGTCGCCGCCCCCGCGGAAGGGCACCTTTACGAGATCCCCGCCCTTCTCCTTCTTTACAAAACTCTCCACGAAAGCCGCATGCGCGACCCCCGGCGACGAATAGCTCATTGTCCCGGGCTTTGATTTCGAAAGCTTGATGAGTTCTTCGACTGATTGAACGTTCATGCTGGAATTGACCGCAAGAATTTGCGGCATGAAGAACAATGTCATGACCGGATCGATGCTCTTGTCCGGGTCATAAGGCAGGCTCTTGAACAGATACGGATTGAAAATCACCGGCTCGCCGGGCAACACACAGAAGGTGTAGCCATCCGGTTCGGCGTCTGCGCAAGCTCGCGTCGCGATGTTGAAACCGCCTCCCGGGCGATTCTCGATAATGACCGGCTGCTTCAGACGTTTGCTCAGTTCGTCCGCCACGGAACGCGCGAAGATATCGCTGACACCGCCTGCGCTCGAAGCGTTGATAAAGCGGATGGTCGACTTCGGATAATCGCTCTGTGCGTGCACCGGCGCGATACCGGCTGCCGTGCTAGCCAAAATGATCAACCCTGCACTCAGAGCTCTCATGTTTTCCTCCGTTGTTTTATGATTTTTAGCTTCAGTCGATCAGCGGGGCGGCTTCAAGACCTCCGCAATCCAGTCGGTCATATAGTCGATCTGAACCGACATGTTGTCGACACCGCAATGTTCTATGCCGCCTTCCGTCGCATCGAAGATGCGCAAGTCGCGCCGCGGGCTATTGACCGCGCGCTCAACCATCGTCTTCGCCTGTTCGAGCGGAACCTGCCGGTCATTGGCGCCGTGCGCCACCAGCACCGGACAGCGAATGCGCTCGGCAACACCGCCTTCCAGCGACATCGCCGCGATCGCCTTGGCCGTCTCCTCCTCGGTGCTCGTGCCGTAATACCACATGGCATGGTCCAGCCAGTCGGCGATCGAACGTGCCGAGCCTGGATTGCGCAGGATACGACCGTGCGAACCGTCATTGTCCCAGCGCGCGCCATGCGCCACGGCGCAGGCCAGCCTGTGCTCAAACGCAGCCGAGCGAAATGCGTAATATCCGCCGAGGCTGGGCGCGATGATGCCGATCTTTTGCGGATCGATTTCCGGGCGTTTCGACAGCCAGTCGACGCATGCCGTGGCCGCCCGCTCGATGTCGGCGATTGCGGGCATCTTCAACTTGCGCAACGCAGCCCCAACACCGGGATGATCGACATGCAGGCAGCCGATGTTGCGGGCCGCGAGCTCGCCGGTCAGATCCGATAGGAACGCCCATTCCTTCGATACGTCGAACCCGTCGAAGACAATCATGCAGGCGCCGGGTGCCTGGCTTGGTGGCGGGACATATAGCGATGGCAGAACGGTATTCTCGAACGGCACGTCGACGAAATGCACCGGATTGTGGGACAGCGTCATGCTGAGCCGAAACGCATCGAGCATCGCATCGTAACTTTGCATCTTGCGCGGATCGCGATGACTCATCTGGCGCTCTGCCGCCATGTAGTACAGACAGGCACGATGATATTTGCGGGCGGCGCTGCGATGGTGGCCATTGGCGCGATCCCGATCAGCGAGTCCTCGCACGCGGTCGGCCAGCTTGTTCCAAGATTCCCACCATTCGATCTGGCGCTCCTTGGCTGTTGCGCCTTTCGCGATGCTGTCGCGGAGCGGACGACAGGCCTCTTCGATTTCCGACATCTCACCGCCGACCTGCACCGTCATCAGGACGGCCATATTCCACGAATAGTTGTCCGGGAAATATTCGTACACGCAGACTTTCGGCTGCACTTTCACTTCCGGCATTTCTTCCCCTGGCGCGCTTGATTGATCTGGACGCGGCTATTTCATTGTTAGTGCGTCTGCAGAAAAAATCGAGCGAATATGCCCCGCCGTTAGCGCATATCCTCCGTGCCGACCGGAACATGCCGCGCAGTTTTGGTGCGCTGCGCGATCATCCATTTCGATTTCCCTGCAAGCGTCAGGAAAGCGCGGCGCAACGGAGTGGGCCAAGTGGTCGGCAGTCCGAGGAAAACCGAAATGCGCTGCGTGTGCTCGGTAAGCGGCCGCTCGTTCTCTTCCCAGACGCCAAGCGCTGTTGCCATGTCCTTCTCGCGGTCGAGATAATAGGCCAGCGACAACCCGTTCATCATCGAGCATCCGGCGCCCTGTCCGATATTTGGCGGCAGCGCATGCGCGGCATCGCCGAGTACAGCGACACATCCCGACGACCAGCGCTTCAAGCGGATATATTCGAAGCGGTCATAGCGTGCGTCGTCGCCTATACGGTCGATCAGTTCCGTCCAGTGCGGGAACGCGCGCTTCCAGTCCGCCTTGTCGATCGGCGTGCGGCGGCCGATCTCGTCCGAATGCAGCATGGTGAAAGCGATGTAGAGTTCAGTCTCGCTCACCGGCGTGTAGAGGATGCGTCGGCTCCCGGACCAATTCTCGATCGTGGTACCGCCATCGCCTGACGCCATCTCTTCCGGGGTCTTCGGAATGAGAACGCGTATCGCACCATCCGGCAGCGGCTTGCGTTTCGCGACCAGGCCGAGCGAGTCGCGAATTTTCGAATTGACTCCATCGCCCGCGACAACGAGATCCGCCTTCAGCGTGCGGCCGTCGGCCATGGTTAGTTCGCCATCAGGCGTTGTGGCCACCGCCTCGGAACCGAGCACGATCTCGACGCCGTTCTTTCGCGCTGCGTCCGCCATCGCATTGATCACGCGCTGACGCACGACGCTGAACACGCGCTTCGATGGGTCCCAGCGATGCACGGACAGCACCTTGTTGTGCTCGTCACGCATCTCACGGGTATGCGCAAAAGGCGCGCCCTTCACGGCTTCGTCATAGGCGCCGAGCTTTTCGAGCACGCGCAGCCCGTTTTCATAGATGTAAATGCCGGCGCCGCTCGGTCGCAATTCGGGAGAGCGCTCGTGCAGCCGGACACTCCAGCCACGCTGCGCCAGCGCGCAAGCGGCGGCGAGCCCTGAAAAGCCGCCGCCGACCACCTCGGCATGTCGCTTATTGGACATTTTTCATACTCCCCGCGGTCATGGCCGGGTTAGACCCGGCCATCCACGTCTTCGCAGGAATTATCAAAGAGATGGATGCCCGGCTCAAGGCCGGCATGACGGCGGTGGGTTTCACACCGGATGATACCCAGGCGCCCTACTTGATGCACTGGTTTGTGTAGAGTTCCTCGACCGGAGTCTTCTTCTGGATGCAGCCCTTTTCCAGATAGAAGTCCTGCAGCTTGGCCAGCCGGTCCGGGTTGATCTCGCCGAGCTTTTTCTGGTCGACATAGACGTGCTTGGCGTAATAGTTCAGCGCGTCCTTGACCACCTGTTCCTTGCCCTGCCAGGTCGGCACGGCCTTGACGAAGTCGGCAGCAGCCTGGTCCGGATTGTCCATCACATCCTTCATGCCGCGCATTGCCGCGGTCACGAATTTCTGAATCATCTCAGGGTTCTTCTTGATCATCTCATCCGAGACCGCGATCCCCTGTGCGAGATGCGGGAAATACTGATCGGTCGGGATCACCTTGACCTTGGTCCCGGTTGCCTGAACCAGCGCCAGCCAGTCCGGCACACCGGCCATTCCCTGAGACTTGCCGCTGGCAACAGATTCCCAGACACCCGTCGGACCTGCCTGCTGGATATTGACGTCATTCTGCGTAAGGCCTGCACTCGCGAGCAAACCGATCAGCGCGTAGAATGTCGTGTCCTGGAACGACAGTACGGTGAGGGTCTTGCCCTTCAGGTCGGCGGGCTTTTCCACTCCAGCATCGTCGCGGACGACGGTCTGCATAAAGCCCTTGCCACCGAACAAGGCCACGATCTTCACAGGAACGCCGTTCGCGCGCACCATGATCGGGCCGTCACCCACGATGCCGCCGATCGGCGCATTGCCCGCACCCACCATCTTGGCGACCTCGACGCCGCCGCGCGCGACCTGAAAGTCGACGTCCAGCCCTGCGTCCTTGAAATAGCCCTTGCTCTTGGCGAGCTGGAGCGGCGCGAACGCCGGAAGCACCGGCGGCGCGGGAAACAGATACGTTACCTTCTCCTGGGCCAGCGCCTGCGGCACGCCCAGTCCTGCGCCAAACGCGGCAGCGAAGGCGGCGATGGCCAGTCGTCTGGTCATGGTGGTCGAAGCAGTCATGGACTCATATCCCTCTGGTGACAATGTGCCCCGTTTCCGCGGGCGTGACACCCTCGGATTATTCTTACTATACTCGACAGTCTCGCGGGACGCTATGTGGCACAACGCTCAACAATTGGTCCGAATGTTGCTCTCCCTGCACCAACCAGTGCACCAAACGATCCCACATGAACCAATCAGGGTCGGATGATCGACGAATGAAGCGGCTCGAATATCGCAATGTCACGATGCGCTTCGCAGGCGCGAAGGGCGCAACCTTCACCGCCATTGAGAATGTCGATTTCTCGGTGGCCGACGGCGAAGTCATCTCGCTGATCGGGCCGAGTGGCTGCGGCAAGAGCACGTTGCTCAATATTGGGTCAGGACTTTATGCGCCCAGCCAGGGCGAAGCGTATGTCGATGGCGAACGCGTCCAGGGGCCAAACGATCATGTTGCTTTCATGCTGCAGAAGGACCTGCTGCTGCCCTGGCGCACCATCGAACAGAACGTGCTGCTCGGCACGGAAATCCGAAAGCTCAATTCTGCGCAGAGCCAACGCAAGGCGCGCGAACTGCTACAGGCCTTCAAGCTCGGGGAGTTTGCCGAACGTTACCCGCACCAGTTGTCCGGAGGCATGCGGCAGCGTGCGGCGCTCGCCCGCACGCTTGCGGTCGATCCGTCGGTGCTCCTGCTCGACGAACCATTCTCTGCGGTCGACGCCCAGACCCGCATCATGTTGCAACATGATCTGGCGCAGACCCTGATGACGACACGCAAAACCGCTCTTCTCATCACCCACGACCTGCTGGAAGCCGTGATTCTGGCCGATCGCGTGCTGGTCATGAGCAAGCGGCCGGGCCGCATCATCGACGAGATCGTCATCGATATTCCGGGCCGCGATCATCCGCTCCAGCGGCGGCGCGATCCTAAGGTGGCAGGCTATGTCGCGCGCCTGATGGACAAGCTCGATATCGGAGAACATCCCGCGCAGGAAGATGCTCAGAAGGAACCCGCCTGATGGACGCCGATCGTTCCGCCCTCGTCCGTCGCGGCACGATGGCCAGTATTGCGATGCTGATCGTGTTCCTCATCGCCTGGGAATGGGGCCCGAGCCTGCTGAAAATACCGCCCTATATCGTCCCGCCGCTGTCCGCCACCTTCAAGGAATTCCTGCGAATGTGGAGCGTCGCAGCGCTCCCATGGCACACCGGCGTGACCGCATTCGAGGTTCTGGTTGGCTTCATCCTCGGCAGCCTGCTCGGCGCACTGATTGGATACGCGCTTGGCATGTCGCCGACAGCTGAGTTCGCCCTGTCGCCCTATATCCTTGCGCTGCAGATCGCGCCGAAGGTTGCGTTCGCACCGCTGTTTATTCTGTGGATGGGCTTCACCATCTACCCGAAGATCCTGGTCGCGATCCTGATCGTGTTTTTTCCGGTGATGGTCAACGTGTTGACCGCGGTCCGCAATGTCGATCCCGACCTCATCAATCTTGCACGCTCGTTCAAGGCGTCGCGTTCGCAGATCTTTTGGAAAATCGAGTTTCCAGCCTCGCTGCCACCGCTATTCGCGGGGCTTCGCATCGGCTCGACGCTCGCCGTGATTGGTGTCGTGGTCGGTGAGCTGGTTGGCGGCAATTCGGGGCTTGGCTATCTGCTGTCCTTCGGAGAGGGCCAAGGCAACACTGCAATGGTGTTCGTCACCATCATCATGCTCACGATCGTTGGGGGTATTGCGTATCTCCTCGTGATACTCGCCGAATTGCGTGTGCTGCATTACCTGCCCAAGCGCGCAGCAGGCGGGATTTGAGGCGGTCAAATTCGGTCTCATGGCCCGAGAGCGCTGCAGCACGGATCGTAGCGAAATAGTGCATCGCTGAGCGCAACGCATATCGCTCAAGTATTCTCCTGGCGCGCCGTCGCTGTGCGAGTTGACCCGCATGTCGTCGCCCTATTATCTTGTTTCATAAGAACGATAAATATTTCGCCGTAGCGAAATCGTGAGGAACGCTTGACCACGCCTTGTCCCGGCGCGCCGGTAGCTACCGCGCCGTCGTTTCAGATGCCCGCGAACGCCACCGACTGCCATGTTCACGTGCTCGGTCCCTACGCGCGCTATCCTTTGGCCGAAAGCCGCGCTTACACCGCGCCGGAAGCGCCGCTCCCGGTCTTCCGCGCGATGTTGCGCACGATGGGCCTTGAGCGCGCGGTAATCGCTCATGTGTCGGCACATGGCGACGATCTGCGGGTGACGCTCGATGCGATTCGCGAGATGGGCGACGCCGCGCGAGGCACCATCATGCTCACGCCCGCGATGAGCGATGCCGATCTGAAGCAATTTCATGCGCAGGGCATCCGCGGCGTGAGGCTCTCACACGCCTTCGGCTACGATGTCACCGCAGACACGCTGAGAGATTCCGCGCGCCGGATCGCGGATCTCGGCTGGCACATCGCGATATGGCCTGCCGATATCGACGAGTTGCGACTCATCTCACAGACCTCTCGAAACCTGCCCGTCCCTGTCGTACTCGACCATCTCGCGGCGCACACCTGGGATTCGGCTCGCGGAACGGATCAGGACGGTTTCGTCGCGTTGCTATCGTTCCTGTCGTCCGGACGCGGCTATCTCAAACTTTCCGCCATGAACCGCGCATCGCCGGGACCGTTTCCGTGGCCTGAACTCATACCATTCGGCGAGAAACTGGTCGCCGAGGTGCCGGAACGCCTTCTGTGGGCAAGCGACTGGCCGCATGTCGGCATGGTCAACGGCAACGCGCCTCAGTCGTCCCATCTGCTGGATTGGCTCCCGCGTATCGGTGCCGGCGAAGAAGCGCGCCAGCGTATCCTCACGGACAATCCAGCCGCACTTTACGGTTTCTAACAAAAACACCACTCGGGAGGACCATATGAATCGCCGCGAAACCCTTGTCGCATTGGCGGCCGCGCTCGCGACACCGCTCGGAAGCTCATCGGCGCTGTTCGCCCAAACCCTCGACAAATCGAAACCCGTCCGCTTTCTCGTCGGCTTTCCTGCCGGCGGTTCGGTCGACATGGTGGCCCGGCTCGTCGCCGACCAGTTGCGTGCGGATCTTGGCATCACCGCGATCGTCGAAAACATTTCGGGGGCTGGCGGACGCATCGCGATCGAGCGCGCCAAAGCAAGTGCGCCCGACGGCACCACGATCCTGGTGACCCCGGCCGCGATGATGACGCTCTATCCGCTGATCTTCTCCAAGCTGAACTATGACCCGATCAAGGATTTCATCCCGGTCGCGCCGCTGGTCACACTCGAGTTCTCGCTGATCGTGACCGGTGCCGTGCCCCAGGACGTAAAGACGCTCGCTGACCTGATCGCTTGGTACAAGGCGAACCCGTCAAAGGCGTCTTATGCCCATGGCAGCGCCGGCTCCCCGATGCACTTCATCGGTGCGATGGTTGGCGACCATGCCAAGCTCAACCTCACCCATATTCCCTACCGCGGCGCTCCGCCGATGCTTCAGGATGCCCTGAGCGGCCAGGTAGCGGTCGCCGTCACCACAGTGACCGACTCGCTCCCGCATATTCAGGGCGGGAAGCTGCGGGCAGTGGCGGTCAGCGGAAAAGAGCGTTCGAAATACCTGCCGGACGTTGCGACATTTGTCGAACAGGGCGCCGCTGGCATCGTCGTCGAGGACTGGTTCGGCATGTTCGTGCCGGCCGGAACACCGATGCCGATCGTCGAGCAGCTCAACGCCGCGATCAGCAAGGCTCTGGTAGCGCCGGCGATCCGCGACAGGCTCACTCAGCTCGCCTACATCCCGGCGGGAGGCTCGCAGGCTGAATTCGTAAAGCGGCTCAAGGCCGATATCGACAAATGGACGCCTGTGGTGAAATCGACCGGCTTCAAGATTGAGGAATAGCGCCTTCCGAGACGGAACCCGGTCTTCGGTGGAGGGACGTAGGCGCATACCCAATGCGCTCACTTTTCCGGTTAGACTCAATGCCCAAAGTGATTCGTTTTCTGGCTTCGGGTTCCGTCATGAAAAATATCGGTCTCCTGCTCTGTACGGGCGTCGTGGCCGGCGACGGCTGCGGCATTGAACTGACCATGGTCGAGCGAAGGCTCCACGATGGGCGTTGCGAGCATTGTGCACTCGATTGGGACGAGCGCGTGCGCGCTTGGCGTTTCGGTAAGATTGACGCCGACCTTGACGCCCACTTCGAAGAGACTCCGCGCAAGCAATCCCGCGCCCACCCGCGCCGTGCCAAAGCGGCCTAACGCGCCGACTTTTTAAACGCCGTCGCCCTCTTCGGGCAGGCAAAAGCGCGATGCGACCCTCCGGCGGCTGTTTAGGATTGCGTATGTCGCGTCGCGTGTCTCCAAAGCTCAAGGCAGGCAAGCCTCCGGATTTGGATTCCGATGTGGTGCGAAATGATCCCAGGCACGCCCGTGGTCGCGATGCTCCTCGCGTCACTTGCGATGCCGGTCGCTGCGGCCAGTCCGACGCTGGAGATCGTTGTCGACAGCGATCGGCATGTGTTCACCCGCGATGCCTTGCTGGCGCGGAGCGATACGACCGACATTCACGTCCCGGCCGATATCGCTTATGGCAAGCCGATGAGTTTCAGGGCCGTCCCGCTTCGCGCCTTGCTCGAAGGGTTATCGCTGCCCGGCGGCAGCGTTATCGAGGCGGTTGCAAGCGACGGTTTCGCGGCACATGTGCCTGTCGATCTACTCACTAATGCGGACCCCGCGAAGGCCATCGCTTGGCTCGCGATCGAACCCGCAGCTGTTCCATGGCCAAACCTTCCCGGAAAGCAGGTCAGCGCTGGCCCTTTCTACATCGTGTGGACCGGTGCACTGGTCAAATCGATAAGCAGCGAATATTGGGCCTATAGTACTATCAAGCTCGTGAGCGCGTTGCCGCCAGTTTTGCGCTGGCCGCAACTTGCCGTCGAGGACGGGGCAACGCACCAAGCGCGAACCGGACAAGAGCTCTTCATCGCGCAATGCTTGTCGTGTCACATGATCGACAGTGCCGGATCGAGCGACGTCGGCCCCGATCTCAACACACCCATGAATCCGACCCGGTACATGACGCGGCAGGGTTTGCATGCACTGATCCGCGACCCAAGATCGGTCAGGACCTGGCCTAACCAGACGATGCCGGGCTTCTCCAAGGAGCAGATGAGCGATCAGGCGATCGATGCCATCATCGATTATCTCGCTCATATTGCTGGGCGCAAGCACCCTCACTGACGCGCCCGCTCTAAATTCGTCGCCACCTCATGACCCAGTCCCTCAACGCCAAACTGTATGGAACTTTCGTGCCCAGTGCGCATTGGCGAGGAGTTGAAATTACAAGGGGTCTTCCGATGAACGGCATTATTTATCTTGTTGGCCTGGTTGTGGTTGTGGTCGCGGTGCTTTCTTTCTTTGGCCTTCGGTAGCGGCCGCGGTCACGCGTAAGCGGTCGGGGCCTGTCAGACTTTTAGCTGGGAAAACGTCAGCGTATTTTGCGCGAGGTGGCCACTCACACGGGCTATTTGTTCAGAAGACCGACGTCGGCACCCGCAAGTTCCGGGCTGGAATGGCGTTGATCTCCCGACGACTGAAGCCGCCTGACCTGACTACCGCATGGTCTCGCGATACGCAGTCCAAGCTGCAATCAGTCCGCCCACATCGGCCGGATGCGCCTCATGGATTACCTTATCCTTTGGGATCGTGATCCACGACTGGGCGCTTTTCGTCCAGATATGTCCGATCGGATGCAGCCATCGGGTGTCGTCCAATGTCCCCGGCTTGACGATCGACACCTTGTCGTTGGCGGTCGGATGATTGACCGGACGCACACCGCATATCTCGCACATATCGCTTTCAATCGTGCGTCCGCTATCGGCGGTTCGCTTCCATCGCCTCGGGACTCCCTTGATGTAGACAAACGATTCCCGCGGCACCATGACGGACATCCCGAACGCCGCGCCTGACTGGCGCTGGCACTCGGTGCAGTGGCAAATATATACCGTCAGAGGTTCAGCTCGAATTTCGTAGCGCAGCGCACCGCATTGGCAAGCTCCGGTCAACGGCAGTCTCATGTTTCACCTGCGCAGTAAGCTGAAATTCGATCGCCGCTAGTTTCAACGGCGTTGGAGCACACAGTCAACGGAAGCGGGACACTCTATGCGTTTGCTTGCCGCTGCGTCGGAGCGAGTGCCCCGACTGCTTTGCAAGGAGCGCAATCGCTTACTGCACCGGCTGGTCATTACGAAATCGCGGGTAAGTTTTACGGATTGGTTAATTTGCGCCGTCGTCGGTCGAGACACTCCTGACCGATATACCGACGCTAACTCGCTGCAATCTCTACAAAATCAGACAGCCCACAGTTCACATTCCCTCCGTCCATTTCACACAAATGACATCTCTTGTTGTGGGCGCATAAATTTACAATGCGAGGTATTCAGGTTAACAATCCCTTACCTCAAATGCGGTGGGGCAGTAACGAAATGGCGTATTTGTCTGTGGCGCCGGCGGCTCTTAATCAGAGCTCCCGTGAGCGATCGCGCTCTGGTCGGCTTCGGCATCTTCTGAGTGCACGTGATTTAACGATCGACGACGTTGACGAATTTTGCCAGGCAGCCGACGACTTCGAGGCAGGCCTGGCGCCAAGGCAACAACTCTTTGGGCGCACGGTGGCGCTTCTGTTCTTCCAATCAAGCACGCGAACCCGGCTTGGCTTCGAATCCGCTGCAGTCGCACTCGGCGCACACTGTATCGGCATGGAAGACATGTCCGCGTCACGCACCAATGCAAGCATTGGCGAGTCGCTCGAGGATTGCGCCGCAGTTGTATCGCGACTCGCGGATGCAATCGTAGTGCGCCATCACGAATGCTCAGCAGCGGCACGCATGGCGACGACGTCCATAGCGCCGGTCATCAATGCAGGCGACGGATGGAACGAGCATCCCAGTCAGGCTCTGATCGATATCCATGCAATGCGCAGAGGACTTGGCACTTTGCGCGGCAAAAGCATTGCCTTCGGCGGCGACCCGCGCGGCCGAGTTGTCCGCTCACTGATCCAGTTGCTCCGCTTCGAGGGGCCACGGGAGGTCGTGTTCTGCCCTCCCCCGCACTACCAGATCCCGGAAGACATCGAATCCGCGCTGGCTGAGTTCCAGGTCCGCCTGCGGGTGATCAGCGATATCGATATCGCGCTGACGGAGTGTCATGCGGTCATGATGGCGCCATACGACATGTCGGCGATCGGCGAGCCGCCGGCGTCGGGATATGTGTCGCCGCATTTCACGCCAAAACACTTCGCGATCACCGCGGAAAAGATCGACCGGCTCGGGTCAAAAGCGCTCCTCTACCATCCGCTGCCGCGTTTCGACGAAATCGACCCGTCCTGCGACGCCTTGCCAAACGCGAAATATTTCGAGCAGGTGCGCCTGTCGAAATTCATGCGAATGGCCGTACTGGAGCGATTGCTGAACGCGAACTAGGCAATCACCGATCGCATCAAGACGCGATCTTGCGACGCCGCAGCGGTACATCCTGCTGCGGTGCTCGTACAGGAGGCCTTATCGCCGCCGGGAAAATGGGCTCCATGATCAGCTTACGAAGCTGACGCGCCGGCAGTGGCCTGCTGAAGAGATAGCCCTGAATCGCGTTAATGCCGAAGCTGCGCAGCCGCTCGAGCTGGACTTCTGTCTCGACGCCCTCGGCGATACATTCCATCCGGAGCTCACGCGCGATCTGCGCGGTCCCCTTGACGATCGCAGAGGTGCGCGACGACTCGTCTACCTTCTGCGAGAATTTCCTGTCGATCTTGACCTTCGAAAACGGGAAATCATTCAAATAGGCGAGCGAAGCAAAGCCCGTCCCGAAATCGTCCAGGGAAATACCGATATTCATTGCGCGCCATTCCTCGAGGATGCCGAGGGTTGCAGCGTTGTCGTCGATAAATACGGATTCGGTGATTTCGAGGTCAAGCCGACTCGGCGATAGCCCGGATTCCGCGAGCGCTGCGGCGACGCGATCGACGATCTCGCGCCCATGGCGGAACTGAACCGGAGAAAGGTTCACCGACACCTTGATATCCGAGCTCCAATGCGTCGCTTCGAAGCACGCTTTGGTCAGCACCCATGCGCCGATCGACGTAATAAGGCCTGTCGCCTCGGCAATCGGGATGAAAACGTCGGGTGCAACCGGACCGAGTTCGGGATGATTCCAGCGCAGCAGCGCTTCGCATGCGATGGCCCGACCCGACCTCGGGTCGACGATCGGCTGGTACACGACGTCGAGTTCTCCCCGCGCAAGCGCGCGCTGAAGGTCATGCTCGAGCGCGACCCGGCTCTCATATTCCCGGGAAAGCTCCGCGGAATATTCGACAATCTGCCCCCGGCCTCGCCGCTTTGCCTCGTACAGCGCGAGGTCCGCATTTCTCAGGAGCGCGTCTAGCGACGATTCGCGCTGCGCGAGCGCGCAGCCAATACTGGTTCCGCACACGCTTCGCGTCAGTTCGACCGCGAAAGGGTCAACGAACTTGCTGAGAATCCCCCGAGAGATCGCTGCCATGTCGAGCGCGCGAGAGCCGGTCAGCATCACGAGAAACTCGTCACCGCCGATGCGCGCGACCTCGTCGCCCGGGCGCAAGGCCGAACGGATACGAATTGCGGCCTCCTTCAGCACCGCGTCGCCGACCGGATGTCCGAGCGTATCGTTGATATCCTTGAACCGATCGAGATCGATTGCAATCAGAGCGATCTCGCCGCGCACCGGGGTCGAGAAGCGCGACTCCAGCAGACCAAGGAAGGCGGCACGATTCCAGAGACCGGTCAGCGCATCGCGCTGTGCGAGGGTTTCAATGCGCCGAAACGCCTGATGGCGCGACACCAGATTGTCGAAAACGCTCCGGCAGATGACGATCGTGCCGATGTAAAGTGCGCCGATGAAGATCGCGAGAACCAGATGCGCGATGTCGGCCCGCAGCAGCAGCGCGAGAGTGAACGGTACGCAGGTGAAGCTGACCTGCCCGATCGTGATGAGCGGGCGGCTTGCATTGCGGGACGAAATGCCGGCGATGTAGCCGATCACACAACAGCCGACGAGAATTTCGATATCCGTTCCGGCATGGAACATGACCGCGTAGGCGCCAGCAATTCCGACCAGGCCGGAGAATGCCCATGCACCCAGCAAGGCAACCAGTTCCCAACGCTTCAACGCGGAAATGTCATCAGGATCGTGCTCGACCCGATGATAGAAGTCTGCGGCCAGGCCGCGGCCGACGCCTATGAGAATGAAGCCGACAGCGATGACCGCAAAAACGATATCGCTACTGATCAACGCCGCGACCGTGGTAACCGAGGCGGCAGCGGCGGTCGCAATAAACAGAGGCTTCGCCGTGCTCGTTGCGCCATAGAGGGCGCGGACCAGCTCAAAATGCAAAGCAGGGTCAGGCAACGACCCGTTCACGCGGTCGATAAAGCGCGATATGGCTGACGCAAGCCTCATTCACAGGTTTCCGATCGGGCTTACTGCCCGCAAATTCACCGGAATTATTCGGTAAACTTGTTAAGGAAGCGCCCTTTAAGAGTGGTAAAGAGGTCGATACACGCCGGATTTTGCGACAGCTCATAAAGTCGGAAAACAGAGCGTAAACGTCTTCCCCCATTCGGACGCAATCGACACAAACAATCGACTGACCTTAATCCGCTTGGTTTCGTTAACCCTACTGAATCGCTTAGAGCACGAGGGAATAGCGGCGCGTTCAACGCGTACCCAGCCGGCGCGCGAACACAAGCGCTACAAGACTGATGATCCCGGCGAAGATCAGATAAAAAGCTGGAGCCAGTTTGCTTCCGGTCGCAAGGATCAGCCATGTGCCTATAAACGGTGCCAGGCCGCCGAATATCGCAACGCCGAAAGCGTAGCTGACTGAAAGACCGGTCGTACGCACGCGAGCCGGAAACAACTCGGCCATCAGAGCACCGAGCGGTCCCATATATCCGGCCATCAGCACTCCAAAGATGGCTTGCACGATCAGCAAGGTCTGAAGCGTTGGAGAGGCCGCGAGCCAAGCGAACATCGGATAGAACAGGGCACACATCGCAGCGGCCGAAACAAACGTTATGGGAAGCCTTCCGTAGCGATCCGACAACCCGCCGAACCAGGGAATGAGCACAACCTGGATAGCGCCTACCAGCATGCCACCAAGGAAACCCACCGAGGTCGTCAGCCCGAATTGCCGGGTCGCATAGGTCGGCATGAAAAGCACGATCGTGTACATCGACACGGTGCAGAGCGCGACCACACCAAGCGAAACGAGCAGCCGCTTCCTGCCTTCGGACAGCGCTTCCTTCAACGGCGATGCGCTGACTTGCATCGACTTGAATTCCATCGTCTCATCGACGTTACGGCGGATATACCAAGCAACAGGCCCGATCAGCAGTCCGATGAAGAACGGAACGCGCCAGCCCCAGCTCTCCATCTGGGCGGGGGTAAGCGACATTGTCAGTCCGACACCGATTGCTGTGGCGAGAACGGTCGTGATGCCCTGGCTCGCAAACTGCCAGCTCGCATAAAAACCGCGGCGTTTGGGATTCTGCTCCGCCAGAAAAGCCGTCGCGCTGCCGAATTCGCCCCCTGCGGAGAAGCCTTGGACGAGCCGCGCAAACAAGATCAAAAGCGGAGCAAATACACCGGCCGTTGCGTAGGTCGGGGCCACTGCAATAATGGCTGTGCCGACCATCATGAGCAAAATCGTCATAGTGAACGCGGACTTGCGGCCATGACGATCCGCATAATTTCCGATCACGATCGCACCGAGCGGCCTCATGAAGAACGGTACGCCGAAAGTCGCGAGGGCGAGAAGCAAAGATACTGTTTCATCGCCGGTCGGAAAAAACAGCTTCGCCATCAGAATGGCAAAAAAGCCGTAGATGATGAAGTCAAACCACTCGAGCGCGTTACCGATTGATGCCGCAGCGACCGCGCGCCAGCGCCCCGCATCGTCGGGGGGCTTGCTTATTGTGGCTGCCGTCATGCACAACTTCCCCGTGTGGCCGTCTATTCTGGTGCAGTCTTATTCATAAGTGAGTCGGGAACTCCATGCCGCAACATTGCGATCACTGAGCGTCAATTCCCAACAGGTCCATTCCGAGCGATCGCCAAATTCGTCAATCGGACGGCCGTAGCCGATGCAATTTTGTTGGAGTTTCGCTATTCGATGAGAAAATACGCGCAATCAATTGAGGGGTACGGATTGTATGCAATCGTTCATCTATAACGCGCTCCCATCGCGCGTGATTTTTGGAAGCGGAACGATCTCGAAGCTCAAGGCTGAGATTGAACGCGCCGGTTGTCGACGGGCACTGCTGATCAGCACTCCGGAACAGGCGGAGGCGCTTGCCAAAATCGCTGATTCGATAGGCGCGCTTGCAGCCGGCACCTTCACACAGGCCGCCATGCATACCCCCACCGACGTAACCGAGCGCGCCTTGAGCAAGGTCCAGGAATGCGGCGCCGATTGCACCGTTTCGTTCGGCGGAGGCTCATCTACGGGCCTTGGCAAAGCGATAGCACTTCGGACCGACCTTACTCAGATTGCCGTCCCGACCACCTATGCCGGATCGGAAGTCACGCCGATCATCGGCGAGACGAAGGACGGCGTGAAAGTGACCCAGCGCACCCTCAAAGTCCTCCCGGAAATTGTGATCTACGATGTCGACTTCACCCTCAGCCTTCCGCAACGGCTGACGGTCACGTCCGCAACCAATGCGATCGCTCACGCGGTCGAGGCGCTTTATGCCGAAGATCGCAACCCGGTCATCTCAATGATGGCAGAACAAGCCATCGGAGCTTTGGGACGCGCATTGCCCGCGATCGTATCCGACCCCCACGACCGCGGTGCACGTGCCGAGGCGCTCTATGGAGCCTGGCTGTGCGGCGTATGTCTCGGGTCGGTTGGGATGGCGCTGCATCACAAGCTTTGTCACGTGATCGGTGGCACATTCGATTTGCCGCATGCCGACACCCATACCGTCATCCTCCCCTATGCGATGGCATATAATGCCAAGGCCGCGCCCCAGGCCGATGCCGCGGTGGCCCGCACGCTTGGCGGCAACGACGGCACATCCGCGCTTGTTGCGCTTGCCACGCGGCTTGGCAGCCCGAAGAGCCTACAATCGCTGGGGATGCCCGAGAGCGGCATCGACCGCGCCGCTGATCTCGCCGTTCAAAATCCATACTGGAATCCGCGACCGATCGAACGCAATGCCATCCGCAAACTCATCGCGGCAGCTTGGGCCGGTGACCCTCCGGCGTCGCTCTTTTAGATGCGCGGAGCGTTCGTCGGAGCCACTGGCGTTGGGGCCGGTACCCTTGCATCGGACGAAGGCCGTTCGGATGCGGAAGATGGCGATGACGCCGCGGCGCCAACCGACGCCGGGGCGGTAACCATCGACGCTGCTGGCGTCACCGCGACCGGTTTCGGCTTCGCCGGCCGCCTCATCTGACCTGGCCCAACCGCGACTTTCATGATCTTGGCTATCACCAGGTCATGGAGCCTGTCCGATTTGTCGATGCTGCCGTGGCCGATACTAGTGTCGCCACTCAAATCCATATTGACCAGCTCGCCCTTGTAGCCTTTTGGAGCGGTAACTTTTCGGCCAAACCCATTCAGCTGATACAGGTTGAGAACATGCTCGACATTCTTGGAAATGTCGTGAGAAATGGTCGGGTCGAAAAAGACTGCGAGCCGAACTGGAACATTCTCCTTTTCGAGGCGCTCAGTGAGCTGAAACATGACATCAGCGCCGAGCGAGTGACCGATCAGCACGACAGCTCCGTTATTTCCTCGCTTGCGATCTTCAACAATCTTGTTCGCGATCGCGATCCAACCGTTATGGTTGTCGACTTCGGCCGCGAAACCCATAAGTGACAAGCGTTCCTGAAGCGTGTCCATCCCGAGCGAGAACACGTTCAGGAGTCCCCGCATCAGATACACACGGGTGTCGGTCTTCACTTTCACAACCGAAGGCTTGCCCGGAGCAGACTTGGCCGGAGCAGACTTGGCCGGCTTGCCGGAAGGCTTGGCCTGCGGCTCTGCTCTGACTGCTGAGACCGGCGCCGCGAAAACGATTGCAGATACCAATGCGGACAGGGCAGCTCGGCGCGGCGCAAACATGATAGATCGACCTTCTCAGATTGCGCATCCTATAACAGAGTCCCGAGCCATTTCGTAGCGAAAGTCAGGCTCACTCTGCAGCAACGGCGAAAAGAAGCCGCGGCAACGGAAATACTCCGGACTGCGGCACGTCATGGGCGGACAGAAAAGTCTCGACATTTCGCTGTGCCGCCTTGGCATGTTCGTGCGCCGCGCCGCGCCCGAGTTCATCAGCTATCCGGTGCAGCATTGCCTGCTCGACTTGCTCGGCGAACAATTCAGTGTCGGCTGTCCACTTCCGCAATTCCTGAACATCAGCACATCCAATGTCCGGGCTTTGTTTCAATGCGCGTCTGACCGCACGCAGAGGCTGTACGACACTGTTCGACCAGACTTCGACGGCCTCATCGATGCGTTGCAGTGCCGGCTCGTCGAGGAGCACACCACGAGTCGCACCGATCCATGTAACAAACAGGAGGCGATTGATGTCCGCTCCAAACCGGTCCTGAATCTCGAGACATTCCTCCGCAACACCTGGCGCAGCATAGACCCGAAGGGAAAACCGCCAGAACGGATTATCGATCTCAAGCATCGCCATCGGCACTGGTACCCGGAACGCGCAGTTTCCCAGTCCAACGCTTCACGGTGCCTAAATCAATGTCGAACAGATCGAGCACACGGCCCAGGGTGTGGTCGACCATGTCTTCGATCGATTGCGGGCGCGCATAAAAGGCGGGAACCGGCGGATAGACGATCGCTCCCGCTTCGGTCACGGAAGCCATGCTTCGGATGTGCCCCAAATGCAGCGGCGTCTCGCGAAGCATCAGAACCAATCGCCGCCGCTCCTTCAGGCAGACATCGGCCGCGCGAGATACAAGGTTCGTGGTCGTTCCGGTGGCGATCTCCGACATGGTCTTGATCGAGCATGGGGCAATAATCATGCCCTGCGTTTTGAACGAACCGCTTGAACAGGCCGCCCCTACATCTTGCTCCGGATAGACACGGGTCGCGAGAGCTTCGATATCGGCGATTTTCCTGTCGGTCTCATAGGCCAGCGTGAGGCGAGCCGCGCGCGAGATGACGAGATGGGTTTCGATGTCTGCGTCTCGCAAAAGTTCAAGAAGGCGAATGCCGTAGATCGCACCAGACGCGCCGCTTATGCCGACCAATAGACGTTTCGTAGACAATGGAACTCCCCGGCGTCAGGCCTGGCCGACGTTTTTCGCGCAGGAGCGCGCGGTAGCCGCATACGATTAGCGATGTCCTGTGGCAGGCTCAAGGGATGCCGGCGGCAACGGCGCGCACAAGGCTGCACCGACACGTTGCCCCGACGTTCAGGAGCGTTCCCGATGGGGCTTTTCCGGGCCTCCAAACACAGCGGGCCGCCGGTAGGACAGGACCAGATCGCAACTCAGGCATGTGAAAGTATCGTACCCGGACAACGGATCCGAGCGCTCTGCCTGCATCGTTATCTTGCAGCGTGGACAATGCCTTAGCGGCGGCAATTCTCGATTCATGGGCAAAAAACTGACCGGATTTCTTGGACCGGCCTTGATCAAGATCAAACATGCCCAGGCGGAAGCTCCACGTGCTTGCGCACGTGGATCAGGTGGGTTGAACCAGAAGCACCATGCGCACCAGCTCGGAAAGGCTTCCGGCGTGCATCTTGGTCATTACGTTGGCCCGATAGACCTCGACGGTTCGGGGGCTGATACCGAGGTCGTGGGCAATCGTCTTGTTCGGCAATCCGGCGACAAGCCCATCGAGGACCTGGCGTTCGCGCTGGGATAGACTTTCGAGCCGTTCCTCGATTTCGTGACGGCGCCCAACCCTTTCATCCTGGGCGCGCCGCTCTTCCAGTGCCGAGCGTACGGCCGCGAGCACACGCTCGTCGTCGAAGGGCTTTTCCAGAAAATCCACGGCGCCTGCTTTCATGGCCTCCACAGCAAGCTGAATGTCGCCGTGTCCGGTCATCACGATGACCGGAACCATGCATCCCTGGTTGCGCAGCGCTCTCAGGAGATCAAGACCGCTCATGTCCGGCATCCGCACGTCAGTAATGACGCAGCCTCCGATGTCACGCTTCATGCTCTCAAGAAAGTGGGTCGCCGACTGGTGCGCGACGACATCCACATCCGCCGCTCGCAAGAGAAACGACAGCGAGTCTCGCACCGCCTCATCGTCGTCGATGACATGAACGAGATTTGCTTCAGGCATTGCGCAGAACCTCATGACCGGCAAGTTTGAGGGTTAGATGGAAAACCGTGCCGCCCTCCGGGTTCGGCTCAGCCCAGAGGCGGCCGCCATGGGCCTCCACGATCGTTTTGGAGATCGAAAGACCAACGCCCATCCCATGAGCCTTTGTCGTGACGAAGGGTTGAAAAAGCTGGGGGAGGATGTCGGGCGAAAGTCCCGTCCCGGTATCTGATACGCTGACGCGCACCATGCGATCGGAGAGAACGGCCGACGAAATAACCAATTGCCGGGTGGGACCTTCGACCATCGCCTCGATAGCGTTGCGGATCAAATTGAGAACGACCTGCTGCACCTGGACCTTGTCCGCGAATATCAGATCGTGACTTGTATCGAGGTCGAAGCGCACCTTGACGCCCTGGTCCTTCGCACCGACAAGCGCAAGCGCGCTGGCCTCCTCGAGGAGCTTGGATAGGCTCTCCACCTTACGCTCGGCTTCGCCGCGGGCCACGAAATTGCGAAGCCTCGATATGATCTGCCCCGCGCGGATGGACTGATCGCTTGCCTTGTCGAGAGCCTCCGAAACAAGGGGTAGCGCGTCGCTCGACTTGCCATCGAGAATCCGACGAGCACCGCTCAGGTAGTTGGAGATTGCCGACAACGGCTGATTGAGTTCGTGCGCCAGTGTCGACGCCATTTCGCCCATCGCCGTCAATCGTGACATGTGGATGAGTTCAGCCTGCAATTCCTGCAGGCGGCCTTCTGTCTTCTGCCGTTCAGTCAGATCGCGGATAAAGCCGGTGAAAAACAGCTTGTCGTTCGACTTCATCTCCCCGACCGCAAGCTCCATCGGAAATGTCGAACCATCCTTGCGTTCGCCGACGACGACCCGCCCCACCCCAATAATCCTCCGCTCGCCCGTGCTCAGATACCGGCCGATATATCCATCGTGACTTTCACGATAGGGCGTTGGCATCAGCATACTCACGTTCCGGCCGAGAACCTCGGCCGCCTTGTGGCCAAACAGACGCTCGGCGGCGAGGCTGAAGGACTGGATCCGGCCTTTCGGATCGATGACGATCATCGCATCCGGAATGGTCTCGAGAATCGACTTCAGATGCGCTTCCCGCGCCACCAGATCGAGATTAGTGGCTTCCACCGCCTGCCGCGCGCGTTGAACGCGTCCGCCGAGCCAGGCCAAACCGAACCCTATCGCAAGAAAAGCGAACGCGTCGACAAGCTCGGCACGAGACATCGTCGGGGACAGCCAAAGTTCGATCGCGGCGATCAGCCCCGTCGCGATTGTCCCCGGCCATGGGCCGCACAGCGCGCTGATGACGAGCACGACCGGCACGAGGAAAAGGTAGATCGCCCCACCCTCCATTTGAGGCAGATACATCGCTCGGGCGACAAGTATCCCCGCAACGAGCACAGCCGTTCCGCCATAGGCGACCCAGATCCTGGATTTGCCGACGAACATGATCGAGGCGAATTCCTATTGATTACAACAACCTACCCTAATAAGTGCGGCGGTTTTGCCAAGCACCTCCGGGATAGCCCTTAGGTGGAATATCCGAATTTCCCCGGCCTCGCGTGCCCCGTAACAGGGAAACACATTGATTTCAGGAGCACGCCATGCACGCCCAGGCCGCCACACGATCGCAGAGCGTCGACCGCCTTCCCGCCTATACATATTCCCCCGACCTGTCGGCACAGACGATGTTCGGTTCGATAGAGCTGGCCGGCGCGCGCATGTCTTTCGCGAAAGACGTCGAAATCTATGGCGAGCACGAACCCGCCGATTATGTGTACAAAGTCCTAACCGGCACGGTTCGCGTCTACAAGATTCTGCAGGACGGCCGGCGCCAGATCGAGGGCTTCTATTTCCCTGGCGACGTCTTCGGAATGGAGCTGGGGAAGGACCACGCGTCATCAGCCGAAGCAGTCTGCGCCTCAACGATTGCCGTCGTCCGGCGCTCGACGTTGATGGCATCCGCGACCAAAGACACCGACGTTTCTAACCGGCTCTGGGCCCACACGGCGCATGAACTGGAACAGGCACGCCGACATGCCATGCTTCTGGTCAAGACCGCTCAGGAACGCGTCGCCTCTTTCCTCATCGACATCTCGAACAGATACAATGGCGAAGCGGTGGAGCTTCCGATGTCCCGTCAGGATATCGCCGATTATCTCGGACTGACCATCGAGACCGTATCTCGAACTCTCACGCAGTTTCAGCAGACTTCCGCAATTGAGCTTGCGACCTCACGGCGCATGATCCTGCGCAACCGGCAGGCTCTCATCAATCTGGACTCCTGAGAACGGTGGCAGCCATGGCCTCGCAGAATCTTGCATTGCCGCGGTCGTTTAGGAAGATCCGACTGGAACTGGCCCGTGAGAAGGGCCATCCGGCCGGAAGCGCAGGCAGGGGTTACATCATCGTCGCACCGCTCAATGACGACCGCCGTTTCGATGCTGCGACATGGAAGGAGCATCGCGACGCATGTCGGGTCGTCCGTTTCCGCTCGGGCGAAGATGACGACATCGGACATCTTGTTCATCGCCCCGGTGGGAGCTGGGCGTTCAGATACGACATCCGCGGCGACGAAGACGATGAGGCGGGCTATCACTTTCAAGACGAACGGTTCGACGTCGGCGAATACGTTTCGGTCCGTGAAGCGGATACTACGCACACCTACCGCGTCATATCGGTTGAGCGGATTTAAACCGATTAATTTTCGAGAATGACGGCGCAGACATTCAAGAGAGCGGACTTAAAAGCCGCTCTCTTTTTTTTGTGGCTGTCAGCTTCGTCGCAGAGAATTCAGGAAGGCAATGAAATCGTTGACCTGACCGGGGTCAAATCGAAATTCAGGCATGCTCGGATGGCCGGTCACAATGCCCTCGGCCAACGCCTCCTGAAGCCCCTCCACAGGATACCGCTTGTGAAGATCGCGGAAGGGAGGAGCATCCTTCAGCGGGCTGGGACTCACCTTGTCCGTCGCATGACAACCGGCACAGAGCGTCTTTGCGATGACAAGCCCGCGCTGGGCGCTTTGCGCATGCGCCGGCCCCTGCGCGACAACCGCTCCAGCGAGCGCTGCCAGAGCGGTGATCGTCTGCAACCTCAATGGCAGCATTTCGCGATGCCAAGCGCTTCGACGGTCAGTTGATTCGGACAATAGTCCGGCCAACTGGCAGCCTTCGGCTTATCTTCAAGGTCGTGCGCGCACTGAGTCTTGCTTTGACAGGACGAACAGCAGCGCTGCATGTCGCGGAATACAGCAGCATCAATCGACCGAGCGTCCACCCCCGCCTGCTCAAGCCTGCGATAGAGGGGAGCTGCGGAATCGGAAGACAGCTTGGTCAACTCGACAACATCATTAAAGGTCAATCCGGCATCATGGGCCATCCGCTCAAGGTCGGAATGGTCGAGCGCCTGCAACTCAGCGACGGCAGCGCGGCGCCTGCGAATGCGGTTCCATACTTCAGCGATCGAATGGAAGAGACCGGCTGTGTGCGGGGAAGACGATGCAGTCATGGCAACCTCCTAAGATGTCGCTCTTTTCGCAGCCTCCCCACGAGAGCGCCTTGCGATGAATCAACATGACCGAAGCGGTTTTTGCGCGATCGATTGACCTCGATCAACGTCGGAATCACGGGATGAGATCATTCGTAGCCCTGACGATAACGACGTTCAGCGCAGGTCTCCATGCCACAGACAAATGTTGGCTCCCTCAAGTCGATGAGCCTTGGTGAAGGTGGGCTCGCGCTCACGTTCGCAATCACGGCCTTCGTATCCTTCTTCATCGCGGCGATGGCCTATACGGCTGAATATGCGTTTCACGCTTCGCTATTCGCAGCGGGCAGCGCGGCGGCGGTCTTCGCGATCGTCGAGCGCTATTTCAATCGAGGGGCCGCCCTGCCGCCGCTGACCGTCGATGGAAAACCCAATTACAACATGGGCCCGGTCAAGTTCGCGACGATCGCGGCCGTATTCTGGGGCATCGCCGGATTCGCTGTCGGTGTATGGGCGGCGCTGGAACTCGCCTTCCCTGTGTTGAATTTCGACCTGCCCTGGCTGTCCTTCGGGCGCATCCGGCCCCTGCATACATCAGCAGTCATCTTTGCCTTTGGCGGCAACGTGCTGATCGCAACGTCCTTCTATGTCGTACAGCGGACGTGCCGCGCACGGCTGGCCGGCGATCTCGCGCCCTGGTTCGTCGTGCTCGGCTACAACTTTTTCATCCTCGTTGCCGGCACGGGATATCTGCTCGGCATCACGCAAAGCAAGGAATACGCGGAGCCCGAATGGTACGCTGATCTATGGCTGACCATCGTCTGGGTTGTCTATCTGATGGTCTTCCTGCTCACACTGATGCGCCGGTCGGAACCGCACATCTATGTCGCCAACTGGTTTTATGTCGCCTTCATCGTGACGATTGCGGTTCTGCATCTCGGCAACAACGCCGCGATCCCGGTGTCGCTGTTCTCACCCAAGTCCTACATCGTCTGGGCGGGCGTGCAGGATGCGATGGTGCAATGGTGGTACGGCCATAACGCGGTCGGCTTCTTCCTGACCGCGGGCTTTCTCGCAATCATGTACTATTTCATCCCGAAGCGCGCGGATCGACCGATCTATTCCTATCGCCTGTCGATCATCCACTTCTGGGCCCTGATCTTCCTCTATATCTGGGCTGGCCCGCATCACCTTCATTACACTGCCCTGCCCGACTGGGCGCAGACGCTGGGCATGACCTTCTCGATCATGCTGTGGATGCCGTCTTGGGGCGGTATGATCAATGGTCTGATGACCCTGTCCGGCGCGTGGGACAAGCTTCGTACCGATCCGGTCCTGCGCATGATGGTGGTGTCGGTGGCCTTCTATGGCATGTCGACATTCGAGGGCCCGCTCATGTCGATCAAGGCCGTCAATTCGCTCTCACACTACACTGACTGGACCATCGGACACGTGCATTCCGGCGCGCTGGGCTGGGTCGGATACGTCTCCTTCGGCGCCATCTACTGTCTCGTTCCCTGGCTGTGGCACAAGCGCGAACTGTACTCCCTGAAACTTGTCAATTGGCACTTCTGGATCTCGACCATCGGCATCGTCCTCTACATCTCGGCGATGTGGGTATCCGGTATCCTGCAGGGTCTGATGTGGCGTGCGTATACGAGCCTCGGCTTCCTCGAATACTCGTTCATCGAGACCGTCGAAGCGATGCATCCCTTCTACGTGATCCGGGCGATCGGCGGCATCCTGTTCCTCGCCGGCGCATTCATCATGGTCTTCAACATCTGGATGACGATCTCATCACCCGAGGAAGACGAAGCCCGGCAAATCGATTCCGGCGCACTGGTTCCGGCGGAGTAAGCTCACATGTCTCTCTGGTCGAAACACGCAATCTTTGAAAAGAACTCGATCATTCTCGTGCTCGGCGTTCTGATCGTCATCTCGATCGGTGGCCTGGTCGAAATCGTGCCTCTCTTTTATCTCAAGAGCACGATCGAGAAAGTCTCGGGGGTACGCCCCTACACGCCGCTCGAACTCGCGGGACGCAACATTTACGTTCGCGAGGGCTGTTACAATTGCCATTCGCAGATGATCCGGCCGCTTCGCGACGAGGTCGAGCGATACGGACATTACTCACTTGCGGCCGAGAGCATGTATGACCGACCGTTCCAGTGGGGGTCGAAGCGCACGGGCCCGGATCTCGCCCGGGTCGGCGGCAAATATTCCGACGAATGGCACAAGGATCATCTCAATTCGCCTAAGTCGGTCGTACCGGGCACTGTCATGCCGGCCTATCCCTGGCTTGCGCGTACCGAGCTCGACTTCCAGCACATCGCCGATGATCTGAAGGTCCAGTCCGTGCTTGGCGTTCCGTATTCGAAAGACATGATCACGAACGCTACTGCCGACCTGCGCGCTCAAGCAGTTGCCGATCACCCGGATGCCGACGCTCTGATCAAGCGATATCCGAATGCGCAACCACGCGATTATGACGGCAATCCTGGCGCAATAACGGAAGCCGACGCGCTCATCGCCTACCTGCAGATGCTCGGCACGCAGGTGAACTTCAAACTTTACGACAACAAAGCCAACATCCGCTGACACGGCCCAGAGAACCCGCATGTCCGAAACTTACAAAAATCTCGCCGAGTTCGCGCAGACCTGGGGTCTCGTCTACTTCGTGGCCGTGTTCCTGGCCGTTGTCGTCTACGCCTTCTGGCCCTCGAACAAAAAGAAGTTCGACGAGGCCGCCCGCATGCCACTAGACGAGGATTGAGATCATGGCTCACCACAGGCGCGAGATCGATGCCGTTACCGGCGTTGAAACGACCGGCCATGAATGGGACGGCATCAGGGAATTGAACAATCCATTGCCGCGTTGGTGGCTCTGGTTGTTCTACATCACCATCATCTGGTCGGTTGGCTATTGGATCGTCTATCCGTCCTGGCCCTTGCTCACGACCTACACACAGGGTGCGTTCGGCTGGAACTCTCGCGCGGCCATCTCCGAGGATCTCGCGGCGCTTCGCGCCAAGCGCGGCGTGATGGCGGATCGCATCGCCCAGACGCCGCTGGACCAGATCGTCGCCGACCAGCAAATGCTTGACTTCGCGCGTGCGCAAGGCCGCACGGCATTCGCCGACAACTGCGCACCGTGCCATGGCGCAGGTGGCGGCGGCGCAAAAGGCTACCCCAACCTGAACGACGACGATTGGCTCTGGGGCGGCAAGCTTGACGATATCGCGTTCACGATCCGGCACGGTGTCCGTTCGACCGACGATCAGACCCGGCAGGGTTCCATGCCGGCTTTCGGCCGCGACAAGCTTCTCTCGCGCGCCGACATCGAGACCGTCACCGACTTCGTGTTGGCGCAGGCCGGCCTGCCGACAGCGAAGGACGCCGACCTTGCGAAAGGCAAGAAGCTCTTCGCAGACAATTGCGCCTCCTGTCATGGCGACGCCGGAAAGGGCAACCGCGAAATCGGCGCTCCCGACCTGACCGACCAGATCTGGCTCTATGGTGCCGGGCGCAACACCATCATCGAAGGCCTCATGAACGGTCGCGGCGCGGTGATGCCGGCCTGGGCTCCACGACTCGACGACACAACGATCAAGTCGCTCGCCGTCTATGTGCATAGCCTCGGTGGAGGCCAGAAGTAGCGATCATGGCCGAGCTTGTCATCAATCACCGCTCCAAGGACAAGGCGAAGGCTGCTGCGGTCCCGTCAGAAGCGGGATCGCGGCCGTCTGCCGATGACATGCCTGAATTCGAACCGCCGCTTTATGCAGCGCGCCGCAAGATCTATCCCCAAAGTGTGCACGGCACGTTCCGGCGCATCAAATGGGCCGTGCTGATCCTCACGTTGGGTGTTTACTATTTCCTGCCGTTCGTGCGCTGGAACCGTGGTCCAGACGCACCCGACCAAGCGGTATTGATCGACTTCCCAGGACGCCGCTTCTATTTCTTCTTCATCGAAATCTGGCCGCAGGAAGTCTACTTCTTTACCGGGCTGCTGATCATCGCCGCGTTGACCCTGTTCCTGATGAACGCCGTCGCCGGTCGTGTTTGGTGCGGCTATCTTTGCCCGCAGACCGTCTGGACCGATCTCTTCCTCGCAATCGAACGCCTGGTCGAAGGTGACAGGCGCGAGCAGATGCAGGCGGCGGCAGGCCCTTGGACCCTGCAGCGCGTCGCGCGCAAGGGGACGAAACATTTCCTCTGGCTGATGGTCGCATGGTGGACAGGCGGTGCTTGGGTTCTCTATTTCGCCGATGCGCCGACGTTGGTGAAAGACCTCGCGACCGGCCACGCGCCGCTGATCGCTTACGGCTGGATCGCGGCGCTGACGGCGACGACCTACACGCTCGCCGGCCATATGCGCGAACAGGTCTGCACCTATATGTGCCCTTGGCCTCGCATTCAGGCTGCGCTGACGGATGAGTACGCGCTGAATGTCGCCTATCGGTTTGACCGCGGCGAGCCTCGCGCGTCAGTCAAGAAAAGCGAGAACCTCCGGCTCGAAGGCCTGCCCGCGGGCGACTGCATAGACTGCCGGCAATGCGTCAATGTCTGTCCGACCGGGATCGATATTCGCAACGGCGCGCAACTGGAATGCATCCAGTGCGGCCTCTGCATCGATGCCTGCGACAACATCATGGAGAAGGTCGGGCGACCGAAGCGGCTGATCGGCTATGATAGCGAGATCAATCTCGAACGGCGCCGGGCAGGCCTGCCTCCCGTGCACAAGATCGTGCGCACACGCACGGTGATGTATGCGGCGATCATCGCCGCGGTCGGCGCGATCATGCTGTACGCATTGCTGACCAGGCACGACTTCGATGTCAGCGTCATTCACGATCGCAATCCCCTCTACGTGCGGATGGCCGACGGCGCGATCCGCAACGGCTTCACTATGCGCATCCTCAACAAACGTCTGGAGCCGCGCCGCTTCGCGGTTTCGGTGACGGGCGTCCCTGCCGCAGTGGTCGAAATCGTCGGGCTGCCGCTTGGCGCAGCCCACAACGTCGAGGTCGGACCGGACCAGTCCCGCGAATTCCGCGTGCTGGTCAGCAATTACGAATACGCGCCGCCTCCTTCTTCTCCCATCGTGTTCCACATCCTCGACCTGGACTCGCGGGAATGGGCCCAGACGCGGGACAACTTCCGTGCACCGGAGCGACAAAAATGAGCAGCACGTTCACTTCGGAACGATCGCCCTCGAAAGCGCCGCGTGAACTGACAGGCCGAATGGTGCTGTTCGGCTTCGTCGGCTTTTTTGCCGTCGTTGCATCGGTGAATGCGATCATGGTCCGGGCGGCCATCACGACCTTCGCGGGGACCGAAACGGCATCGGCATACAAGGCTGGCCTGGCGTACAAAGACGACGAGGCCGCCGCCTCTGCGCAGGCGAAGCTGAATTGGCAGGTGGATGGCCGGATTGTCCGCGCGCAAAGCGGAGACGCGATATTGACGGTCGACGTCAAAGACCAGAACCAGAAGACAATCTATGGCATCGACGTCACGGCGCGGCTCGCACATCCGCTTAATGCCCGGCTCGACCATACCATCGCGCTGACTCGCGCCGCAGACGGACGATTTCGCGGCGGGACCGAGGCCTCGGCTGGCCAATGGAGCCTGACGATCGATGTTATGCGTGGCGGAGACCGGATCTACCGCACGAAGAGCCGCGTGGTGCTCAAATGACCGCGGCCGGCCAACTCGATTATTCTCACTACACGCGCCGCGCCGCCGATGGCGTCGAGACCATGGATGTGGTCGTGGAGGGCATCCATTGCGGCGGCTGCATCGGGCGGATTGAGCGGTCCCTGAAGGCGATCGAAGGTTTGTCGGACGCGCGGCTGAACTTTACCAATCGGCGGCTCACCCTGACATGGAGCGACCCGTCGTTCGATCCCGGCAAGGTCATCCAGTTACTGGAACGGATGGGCTATCACGCCAACCCCTTCCGGCTCCAATCGGCTGAGGAAAATGAGGCTGCGCATTCGACATTCCTGCTTCGCTGCCTCGCGGTCTCCGGCTTTGCCGCCATGAACATCATGCTGCTTTCGGTATCGGTGTGGTCGGGAAATGCGACCGACATAACGCCGGAGACACGAGACCTGTTTCACTGGATTTCCGCGGCGATCGCGCTTCCCGCGGCAGCCTATGCCGGCCAGCCCTTCTTCCGCAGCGCATTGACCGCGCTCAAGGCGCGCCACACCAATATGGATGTTCCGATCTCAATCGGGATAATCCTTGCGCTCGGCTTGTCGCTGTACGAGACCGCGCATTCGGCGACACATGCCTATTTCGATTCAGCGATCATGCTGATCTTCTTCCTGTTATGCGGCCGCGTGCTCGATCAGGTTATGCGCCGTCGCACACGTGCGGTCGCCGGCAATCTGGCTGCGCTTAAGGCAGGCACCGCGTTCCGGCTCATGGACAGCGGCGAATTGGTTCAAGTGCCGGCGGCGGCGCTGCGTGTCGACGACCGCGTTCTGGTACGCGCGGGCGAACGAATTCCGGCGGACGGCGTCATCGTAAGCGGCCATGCCCATCTCGACGAGAGCCTCATCACCGGCGAAACAACCCCCTGCAAGGCGCGCACGGGCCGTCAGGTATACGCGGGAAGTATCAATCTCGACGGCGCCTTTACGCTTCGTGTGACGGCAGCAGGCGAAAACACGTTCCTCGACGACATCGACCGGCTGCTCGACAAGGCGGTTCATGCACGCTCGCGCTATGTAAAGCTGAGCGATCGTATCGCAAGCTATTACGCTCCTGTCGTCCACGTGACCGCAGCGCTGACATTCGTCGGCTGGCTCCTGGCGGGACAATCCGTCCATACAGCCGTGGTCGCGGCCATCACGGTGCTGATCATTACCTGCCCCTGCGCGCTGGCGCTGGCGATCCCAGCGGTTCAGGTCGTGGCCGCGAGCGCGCTGTTTCGTTCTGGTGTTTTTCTCAATGCGGGCGATGCGATCGAGCGATTGGCTGAAGCCGACATCGCGGTGTTCGATAAGACTGGAACACTGACCCTGCCCGAACCACACGTGATCAACGCCGCCGACATCCCCGCCGACGTGCTCGAAGACGCAAGCCGGCTTGCGCTCTCAAGCCGGCACCCGCTTGCAACTGCGATCGCACGTCAGCAACCGGGCGCGCAACCGCTCGACGGAGTTGTCGAGGAATACGGCCGCGGCGTGCGCACAATGCTCGATGGCGCCGAAGCGCGGCTCGGCAGTGCCGCCTTCTGCGCGATGGAGGTTCCGAATGACGTGACAGCCCGCCATCGCGGCGCTTCGCTGATCTGCTTCCATCATGGCGACAGGCGCGCAGTCTTCGCGATTCATCAGGCGTTGCGGCCGGATGCCGTCGAAACCGTTCGCGGCCTGGCCAAGCTCGGCGTCGAGGTTCACATCCTGTCCGGAGATCGCGCACAGGCGGTCGAGCCTATTGCCCAATCGCTTGGCATCACCCGGTGGAGAGCGGGGCTGACGCCTGCCGACAAAGTCTCGCTCATCGAAACCTGGAAGCGCGAGGGCAGCAAAGTGTTGATGGTTGGCGACGGCATCAACGACGCGCCGTCACTGGCGGCCGCGAATGTCTCGATCTCCCCCATCAGTGCGGCCGATCTGTCGCAAGCGCAGGCGGACGCCGTCTTTCTCGGCAAGAGCCTGGCTCCGGTGCTGTCCACGGTCACCGCCGCGCGGCGCGCGCGCGCGATCATGCGACAGAATCTGAGTCTGGCCATCGTCTACAATACGATCGCGATACCGATCGCCGTTGCCGGACTTGTCACGCCGCTTATCGCCGCTGCGGCCATGTCTGGCTCATCCATCCTGGTAACATTGAACGCGCTCCGCGCGCGCATTCCGGGACAATCCGGGTCGGCTGCTGCGAAACTCGAAGAAACCGCAGGCGTATCGATCCGCGACGCGGTGCGTCCGACATGAATGTGCTGATCTATCTTGTTCCGATGGCGCTTGGGCTCGGGCTGATCGGGCTATTCGCGTTCCTCTGGTCGCTTCGCAGCGGCCAGTATGACGATCTCGAAGGTGCAGCGCTCCGGGTTCTGGACGACGACGACCTCCCCGACGGCCCTGACAAAACCGAGCGCCCGGCGCGGAGTTGACTTGCGTCAACGCAGGACGATCGCTCCGGGCATCATATCAAGCGCGCGGAGATATGATCCATGTTCAAGGATATTCTACTCAATCTGACTTCTGGCCGTTCCCACGACCCGGCCGCGGATTACGCTATTTCTCTGGCCAGCATTTTCGGCGCTCACCTGACAGGACTTGCCTTTGCGCTTGAACCGGCAATACCGGCCAGCGCGATGGGCGGGATCGCCGGCGACGTGATAGACGCCGCTATTGCCGATGCCGAGCAGAAAGCAGACGACGCGATAGAACGCTTTGAAATTGCCGCACGGAGGCAGGGCCTGCTCTCGGAAAACCGCAAGATCACAGCCCTTCTGGCCGACGCCGCAAACCGGTTTGGCGAAATCGCCCGCCATTTCGACATGTCGATCGTGATGCAGCCGGACCCCGATAGCGACACCGACAGCGACCTGTTCGTAGAATCGGCGCTGTTCGGATCCGGCCGTCCGGTGGTTGTCGTGCCGTACATCCAGAAGGATCCGGTCAAACTCGATCATATTATTTGTTGCTGGGATGGCAGCAAGACCGCGGCGCGCGCAATCGGCGATGCAACTCCCCTGCTCGCCCGGGCCAAGACTGTAGAACTCCTGATCGTGACTGCGCCGGGAGAGGGTCGCCGCGAAGAGATAGGCGCCGATATGGCCACGCATCTGGCTCGCCACAAATTAAATGTAACGCTTAAGAGAATTACGTCGGGTGCCGACCTCGATGTCGGCGATGCTATCCTCTCCTACGCAGCCGACAGAACAGCCGACTTCATTGTTATGGGCGGTTATGGTCACTCGCGCTGGCGCGAATTTCTGCTGGGCGGCGCGACTCGACAAATCCTGTCCAGCATGACTGTCCCGACACTGATGTCGCATTAGACCGTATGCAAAGTTCAATGCCGAGCGCGATCGAGACAATCCCGGCGGGTTTCGCCGCAATCAATGTGCCGCGCTATACTTCCTATCCAACCGCTCCGAACTTTTCGACGGCAGTTGACGCGGACCGCTATTCCGGCTGGCTCGCTGCGCTGCCGACCGATGCGACATTGTCGCTATATGTGCACGTTCCGTTTTGCGCCGAGCTTTGTCTCTATTGCGGATGCAATACGAAGGCAGTCAGGCAGCGAGAGCCGGTGGATCGCTACACTGAAAGTCTGCTGGCCGAGATCGAGCTGACCGCATCGCGTCTGGGCCCGCGCAAAGTAACGCATCTGCATTGGGGCGGTGGCACGCCTTCTATGCTCGGCGAGGACGGCTTGCAGAGAATCATGGACCGGCTCGCGAATACTTTCGACCTTTCGACCATCCGTGAACATGCGATCGAGATCGATCCCCGTCACGCCAACTCCTCGCTCGCCGCCGTGCTGGCGCGGATGGGCGTGAATCGCGCGAGCTTCGGCGTCCAGGATTTTTCCGCAGAGGTGCAACGCGAGATCGGCCGGATGCAGTCCTTCGATATGGTGAGGCGCTGCATCAACTCGTTTCGCGATGCAGGCATCGGAGGCATCAATATCGACCTAATGTACGGCCTGCCGCGGCAGACATCAGCTCTGGTGGCACGCAATGCTGACCTCGCCGCATCGTTGCAGCCGGGCCGCATCGCCTTGTTTGGTTATGCTCACGTCCCGTGGATGAAAAAAAATCAGCGACTGATCGATGACAGTCAATTACCCGGACACCACGAACGGCTGGCTCACGCGCGGGTCGCGGCATCGGTACTGACAGGTCACGGCTATCGTGCGATCGGATTTGATCATTACGCCGATCCGCGCGATGAACTTGCATGTGCTGCGCAGAATGGAACGCTACGGCGAAACTTTCAGGGCTACACTGCGGATCAGGCCGACGTCCTTCTGGGCTTCGGTGCATCCGCCATCAGTTCGACGCCGTGGGGTTATGTCCAGAATGCGCCGGACATAGCGGGTCATGCGCGTTCAGTCGGAAACGGCAGGCTGCCTGTCGTCAAAGGTGTCGAACTGACTGAAGGTGACAAGCTTCGCGGCCGGATCATCGAACGGCTCCTTTGCGATTTCCGCGTCGACCTCGACATCATCGCTCCTGGCCTGAAATTCGATGAAGAATTGACCAGGCTGAGGCCGATGGCGGAAGCCGGCCTCGTCACCATCGACGGAGGCCGCCTCACGATTTCAGAACCGGGAAGGACTTTCGCCCGACTGATTGCCGCGGGATTTGACGCGTACTTTCCGGCGAATCGCAGCCGCCATTCGGTAGCCGTCTGACCCCGCCCCAGCCATCTATTCGGGACAGTTTCCAACGGGATGTCGGCGAACATCCGCAAAAGGTGCCTTAATACCTTTTAATGCTAACTATCTCTTAATACCTTGAGACACTTCACTTAACCGTTCGTTGACCCAATTCCCCGCTGGAAATAATGTAGATCCATCAAACTTGGCGGGGTCGCGGAGGCAAGCACCGGGATTGCCGCCAAAATTCGCGCTGGGCGAAGTGAAATTAACGCTGGAACCCCTGTGCGGGACGCGCCGACGATGCTGAACGCGGTGCTGGCCTTAAACGAACTGGATACGTCCATACTCGGCTCGCAGGAGCCGAGCGAGGCTCCGCGCGTGCATGACGATCATGTCACGGTTCCGGACGCGCACCTCCTCTTCAATGGGGAATTCAAGCGGGTCGGCACCAGCGACCTTAAGATTGTTGGCGACGACGGCCAGTCGTTTTTCATCCGGGATTATTTCGCCACCGACAAGCGAGCAGCCTTGATGTCGCCGGAGGGCGCCACGCTCAGCGCCCACGTCGTCGAGGCGCTCGCAGGGCCGCTCGCCGCAGGCCAGCTGGCTCAGGCAGGCGGACAAGCTGCTTCAGCGCAGGCCGTCATCGGCAGGGTCGAGGCTCTCGCTGGCTCGGCCACGGTTGTCCGCAATGGTGTGACTGTCGCTCTGAATGTCGGCGACACCGTGCGCAAGGGCGACGTGGTGCAGACCTCTGGCTCATCCTCGGTCGCGATCGTTTTTGCCGATGGCACAACATTCAGCCTGAATGCCAATGCCCGCATGGTGCTGAACGATTTCGTTTACGCCGCCGGAGGCACGGGCAATTCCGCGGCAATCAGCCTTGTGCAAGGCGCTTTCAGTTTCGTGGCCGGACAGGTCGCAAAGACCGGCGACATGCGTGTGGAAACGCCGGTTGCAACGATGGGCATTCGCGGCACCGCGGTGCTGGTCGAGATTTCCGCGAATGACGGACAAACCCGCTTCTCGGTGATGGTCGAGCCCGATGGCACAACAGGCTCGTTCAATCTCTACAACAAGACCACCGGCGCCTTGATCGCGACCGTCAGCAATTCGAACCTTACCTGGGAGGTAACGCCCGCTGGATTCGTCTCGGAGGTGGCCAAGTCGCCCGCCCAGTTGCAGCAGGAACTCGGTATCGTCCAGCAGATCTTCACGATCTTCAACAACAACCAGCAAAACCCGTTTGTCCCCCAACAGGACCGTGGCGACCTCAATTCGAATACAAAGACCGCTGATGGCGGCGGCGGCTCGGGTACTCCGCCTCCAGGGTCGGATGGCAATTCTCTCGTCAACGCGATCAATCAGGCCAGCGGCAATCCGGCATCGATCCCCGTCAGCTCAACAGTGTCCGTGCCGGAAAAAATACCGGGCCCGTCGCAAACGCAATCAGAGCCTTCCCCAACGACCGAGGTCACCGTTACGGTGACCCCAAACCGGTCTCCGATCGCGGTCAACGATACCGGTCAGCCCAGCGGCGGAAACGTCGTCGGCAATGACAGCGACCCCGAAGGATCGGTCATTGTCGTGCGTTCGGTGCAGCATATCGATGCGCAACAAAACGTACCTGCCGGCCCGGTGGTCCAAGTGGACGACGACGGCGAGCAGATTGTCGGCGACTTTGGCACGCTGACAATTCGCGCCGATGGCACCTACACCTTTGTCGCAAGCGGGACCGCATTCCAGCAGCTCGCGGCCGGCGAGCAGGCCGTCGAAAGATTTCAGTATACGATCACGGACCCATTCGGTGGGACCGCGACCGCAATATTGACCGTGCAGATCACCGGAGCGAATGACGCTCCGGTCGTGACTGGCGTCGTTAGCGGCTCTGCAACCGAAGACGGTCCCGGCGTAACGCTGAACGCACTGGCGAACGCGTCGGATATCGACGATGACGTACTCGTCGTCAGCCTTCCATCCGAGCTCCCTGCAGGCGTCACCTTCAATAGTGAAACCGGCACCTTCACGCTCGACCCGAGCAACAGCGCCTATCAGTCACTCGCCGCAGGCCAGCAAACCACCGTCACGGTCACTTACGGCGTGTCTGACGGCACCGTCACAACACCAGCCTCCGTCTCCTGGACGATCACCGGCACCAATGACGCGCCGGTGGTCACGGGGGCGGTAGCAGGCGCCGCGATCGAAGGTGGCACCCCCGTCGAGCTCGATGCGTTGTCGAACGCCTCCGATGTCGACAGCGCCCTGCTCTCGGTCGTCAATGTCCCGGAACTTCTCCCGGCGGGCGTCACGTACGACAGCGAGACCGGAAAGTTCACGCTCGACCCGAACAACAGCGCCTATCAGTCGCTGGGCGCGGGCCAGCAAACCACCGTCACAGTCGCTTACGGCGTATCTGACGGCACGGCTACAACGCCAGCCTCAGTCTCCTGGACGGTCACCGGCACCAACGACGCCCCGGTGGTCACGGGATCGGTTTCGGGCGCAGCGATCGAAGACGGCGCTCCCGTCGCACTCGATGCGTTGTTGAACGCTTCGGACGTCGACAGCGCCCTGCTCTCGGTCGTCAATGTCCCGGAACTTCTCCCGGCGGGCGTCACGTACGACAGCGAGACCGGAAAGTTCACGCTCGACCCGAACAACAGCGCCTATCAGTCGCTGGGCGCGGGCCAGCAAACCACCGTCACAGTCGCTTACGGCGTATCTGATGGCACGGCTACAACGCCAGCCTCCGTCTCCTGGACGATCACCGGCACCAATGACGCCCCGGTGGTCACGGGGGCGGTATCGGGCACAGCGATCGAAGACGGCGCTCCCGTCGCTCTCGATGCGTTGTTGAACGCTTCGGACGTCGACAGCGCTCTGCTCTCGGTCGTCAATGTCCCGGAACTTCTCCCGGCGGGCGTCACGTACGACAGCGAGACCGGCAAATTCACGCTCGACCCGAGCAACAGCGCGTACGAGCCTCTCGCACCCGGCGAACAGACGATCGTAACCGTCAACTACGGAATTTCCGACGGAATCACCACCACCCCGGCGTCGGTGTCGTGGACCGTGACCGGGACCAATCATGTCCCGGTTGCGGCTGACGTTACGCTGCTAGCCAACGTCCTGGGCAACGGCGGCTTCGAGGCGCTGCCGAATTTCGAAGGCTGGACCGTCGACCTCGGCACCGATCTGAGCAGCGTCTCATTCAGCACCGCTGAAATCGATCGCAGCGGCACGATTTTCGAAGGCGACGACGCGGTCGCAGTGCTGAGCTTCAGCGGCCAGGTTGCACAAGCGGGCAGCGCGGGCTCCGGACCGTCGATCACAAGCGACGTTTTCGCTGCCAATGCCGGCGACACCATCCGCTTCGTGTATCAATTGTCGAGCGGCAGCAGCTCCGGTTCGAGCGACCGCGGCACTGTCGTCGGCCGGATCATCGACGTTGAGACTGGCGAAGTCGTCCAGGAGATCTACAACGAAGCCGATCTGGGACAATCCACCGGCGTCCAGACCGTCAACGTTCAGCTTGAGCACAGCGGCGAATTCAGGATCGAGTTTGAAGTGGGCTCGGTCGATGACACCTTCGGTTATGTCGTCGGCGCGCGGCTGGATCTTGGATTCGCAGGCATCCTGCGGACCGGCGTTTCTGAAGACGCTCCGTTCACGTTCGGCGCCGATGCTTTTACCGCCGATGCGCAGGACGAAGACGGCGATACCTTGGTCCTGAATGCGGTCGGAACGAGCGCCAACGGTGCATTGGTCTATATAAATTCCGACGGAACCGTCACCTACGACCCGACCACGGCCGCGGCGATCCAGTCACTTGCCGCCGGCGAGACTCTGACCGACACGTTCACCTTCACGCTGCGGGACTCACACGGCGGCGTCTCCAACGAGGCGACCGCCACGATCAATGTGGTCGGCGTCAATGACGCGCCGGTTATCGGCCAGAGCGTCCTATCCGGAGCCGTTACGGAAGACGCCGCAGCAACCACCGCATCCGGCGCGTTGAGCGCCTCCGATGTCGACAACGAAGACATATTGACCTGGTCCATCGTCGGTCAATCAGGACAGCAACAGACCAACAGCACGACCGTTCAAGGCACGTTCGGTACGCTCACGATCAATCAGGCTGGCGAGTGGACCTACACGCTGGACAATGGCCGAACGGCAACCCAGGCCCTGAATACGAGCGATCACCCCGTCGAAACCTTCACCGTCAAGGTCGCCGACGCACAAGGAGCTTTTGAGACACGTACGGTTACCGTGACAGTCAACGGCGCCGACGAGCCCTTGACTGCCGTTAACGACACCCGATCGATGAACGAAAACGACGTGCTGTTCATCGATGTCCTCGACAACGACGCATTGGGCGCAACAAGCAAGTCCCTCGTATCGCTCGGCACCGCCACGATCACCGGGCCCCAAGACGTGCCGCTCGGCCAGCCTGCCATCGTGATTGAGGACGGCCAGATCCGCATTACCCCAGGCACGGCCTTCGACGCGCTGGCCGCCGACGAAACGGCCACGATTGTCGTGCCGTATACGATAGAAGCCGACGGCATCGTATCGCAGGCGACCGCGACCATCACCGTTCAAGGCACCAACGACGCACCTTATTTCTCGGTGCTGCCGGGCGGCTACCAGAGCGTCGGGACGATCAGCCCAAGCGGCAGCTTCCAGGGCACCGACGCTTTGATGCTGACGACAGCCGGCGCGACCACCGGGCAGATGGAAACATTTCTTGGTCTGAGCCAGGGCACGCTGGCGGCAACGAGCGCACAGGATGCTCCGAGCAATCTGAATCTCAACCCCACCGAAGGTTCGGCCATTGCGTTCGATCTCGTGATGGCGGCAGGCGAGACGATCACCTTCTCCTGGAATTTCGCGTCGACGGAGTACACGCCCTACAACGACTTTGCCTTCTTCTCTTTCGCACCGGCAACCGGAGACAAGCTCGCTGACGTCTACATGATTGGCGACAATGTCGCGGACCAATTCCTGCACTCGTCGGGATGGGTCGAATATTCATTCACCGCGCCTTCCGACGGCGTTTATCGTCTCGGCATCGGCGTTATTGACACTGGCGACTCGCTGGTTGACTCGCAACTCTACATATCTGGCTTCTCCGGTCTCGGCTTCAGCCGCACGGTCGATGAAGACGCCGGCCTGCAGGAATTCAACCTGTTGCAGGGAGCCCTCGATCCGGACACCAGTGACGTTCTCAGCGCCGTCAATGTCGCCGTCACCGCGACCGATCAGAACGGAAGCGCGGTGGGCGTCGCCGGCGCCTATTCGATCAGCGGTGGCATTCTCTCGATCAACCCCGGCGCCTTCGATTATCTTGGCGCAGGCCAGAGCGTCACTATCGTCGCCAGCTACGGCGTGACCGACGGCATTACGACGACACAGAACTCTGCGACGCTGGTGGTCAACGGTGTTGGCGAGCCGGAGACACAGCCGGTGTCCTTGGTCGTTCAAACTGACGACGGGTTCAATACAGACGAAGCGCTCGCCGCGCTTTTGGCTGCAGATGTGATCGCGGACCATCCGGATTCTATTTTCAACTCGGAAAATGGGACCGGGCATGCCTATTTGCTGTATGATGCAGGCACCGAAGGCGTTAATGACGACCTGCTCTTCCGGATCACTGCGACCGACCTGCAATGGACAGGATCCGCACAGGACGACACGCTCACGCTCACGGGCGGTACCGTCACGGAAATTCAAATCTATCGGAACGGTATCAATAATTCTCCCCTTGAGATTGCTACCTTCACCGGCCTCACCATTCCGGCAGAGAGCATTCAGGCGGCTATCGACGCATACGATCAGAGCGAGGGCACTGACCCCTCAGCTTTCTTCTCTCTGTTCGACGCCTTTGAATACAATGTCACAGGCGGCGGCGGTGCCGACACGCTTATCGGCGGCAACCTGAGCGACACCATCGACGGCGGTGCCGGAAACGATACATTGACGCCGTGGGGCGGTCACGACGTCCTGACCGGCGGCGCCGGACACGACACGTTTGTGTTCGGGCCGGGGGCTGGACACGACGTTATCACTGACATGACGCTCGGCAGCTGGACGCAGAATGCAGACGCCGACCTGATCGTGATCAATGCGAGTGTTGAGGACGTCGTTTTCGGCCAGAACGAGCAGGGAGACCTGAGGATCATCTTCGGTGACGACTGGGTCGATCTCACCGGCATTTCTCACACCACCCAGCTCGACACCCATAATCTGATATTCACGGGCGGACCGTTGGGGGTGTGAGTAGCCTTCGGCGCCATGAGCTCTGCCGCCAATGCGATAGACGGGTGTGTCCCCTGCGACATTTGCCGGTAAAACTATCATGATGGGTCCAGGATCCGTATCCGGCGGATTGGATTGCACCAGGCAAGAACTTCCATAGATGCAACGCCCCGCTTCTCCTGTCTCTCCTAGGTCCGAGCTTTCGGCGGCACTCGGCGCGTGCCGCAGCGCCCTGATCGCGATCGCGGTATTCTCGTCGGTCAGCAACATCCTGATGCTGACCGGCTCGATCTTCATGCTCGAGGTCTATGATCGCGTTCTGCCCAGCCGCTCGGTGCCGACCCTGATCGGCCTGTGCGTGATCGCCGCGTTCCTGTTCGGCATGCTTGCCATCATCGACATCATCCGATCGCGCATCATGGTCCGGGTCGGCGCGAGCCTCGACGAGGCGCTGAGCGGGCGTGTGTATGAAACGCTCGTCAAAATCCCCCTGCGCGCCGGCACCCGCAGCGATGGCCTCCAGCCGCTGCGCGACCTCGACAATGTCCGCTCGTTCCTGTCGGGCTCCGGACCTATCGCGTTTTTCGACCTGCCCTGGCTGCCGATCTATATCGCCATCTGCTTTTTCTTCTTTCATTTCTGGATCGGCATGGCGGCGTTGTTCGGCGCCATCCTGCTCGTGGCGCTGACGATCCTGACCGAGACGTGGACTAGGAGACCGATGGGTGACCTCACTCAGGCTGCGATGGCGCGCAACGGACTGGCCGAGATTTCGATCCGCAATGCCGAGGCCATCTCCGCCATGGGCATGACGGGCCGGATCGCCGCACGCTGGGCCGAAGCGAACCGTCGCTACATGTCGAGCCATCGCAAGTCGAGCGATGTCGCCGGTGGCCTCGGCGCGGTGTCGAAGTCGCTTCGCATGATGATCCAGTCCGGTGTGCTCGCAGTCGGGGCCTGGCTCGTGATCAATCAACAGGCCTCCGCCGGCATCATCATCGCGGGCTCCATCCTTTCGGCGCGCGCTCTTGCACCAGTCGACCTAGCCATCGCCAACTGGAAGGGCTTCCAGGCGGCGCGAGAGAGCTGGGCGCGGTTGAACAAGCTGCTCGCGATGTTCCCGGCGCAACGCGAGGTAATGCCACTGCGAGCGCCGATGGCCAGCCTTGCCGTGGAAAATGTGGCCGCCGCTCCTCCCGGTGTGCAGAAGGTCATTGTGCAGGATGTGAGCTTCGTGCTGCGGGCCGGAAACGGCCTTGGGATCATCGGCCCGAGCGCGTCCGGCAAATCTTCGCTCGCCCGCCTGATCGTGGGGCTGTGGTTGCCGATCCGAGGCCATGTCCGGCTGGACGGCGCTGCGCTCGATCAATGGTCGCAGGAGGCGCTGGGAAAGCATGTCGGCTATCTGCCGCAGAATGTTGAGCTGCTGGCGGGATCGGTGGCGCAGAACATTTCCCGCTTCGAACGCGATCCAAGCCCCGAGGCGATCATCGACGCTGCGAAGACAGCCGGCGTGCACGATCTCATCGTCAAGCTGCCCGAGGGCTACGAAACCCAGGTCGGCGAACAGGGCAGCGCTTTGTCCGCCGGGCAGGCGCAGCGCATCGCTTTGGCGCGCGCGCTCTACGGCGACCCGTTCCTTGTGGTGCTCGACGAACCCAATTCCAATCTCGATTACGAAGGCGACGAAGCGCTGGCGCGCGCAGTCATGAGCGTACGCAAACGCGGAGGCATCGCCGTCATCGTCGCCCATCGGCCGAGCGCACTGGAGGCAGTCGACCTTATCCTCGTCATGGGCAATGGCCGCATGCAGCACCCGGTGGGCCCAAAAGATCAGGTCCTCGCCAAGGTTCTGCAACGGCCAGCGGCATCTCCTGCTCCGGCTCAGGCCGCGCAGCCTCTCCAAGTTATCCCCGGAAGGGCTCCCGCATGAAACAGCGATCCGCCGCACAGCCATCGATCCGCCGGCATATCGTGGCGGGCGTGATTGTCATTGCCATCCTGGTCCTCGGATTCGGCGGCTGGGCCGGCACGACGCAATTGTCCGGCGCGCTGATCGCGCCTGGGCAGATCGTGGTCGATTCCAACGTGAAGAAAGTCCAGCACCCGACGGGCGGTATCGTCGGCGAGGTGCGGGTGCGCGATGGCGACTCCGTCAAGGAAGGCGACATCGTGGTGCGGCTCGATGAAACCGTGACCCGCGCCAATCTCGCAATCGTCACACGGGGCCTGAACGAACTCGCTGCCCGCAAGGCGCGGCTCGAAGCCGAACGCGACGGCCTGTCCGAAATGACCTTTCCGACAATGCTGACCGACGCCGCCTCCGAGCCGGAAGTCCGGAGCATCATGGACGCAGAGCGCAAGCTGTTCGAGTTGCGCCGCACATCCCGTGCCGGACAGAAATCGCAATTGAAACAGCGCATCGGCCAGCTCGACGAGGAAATTTTAGGTCACACCGCACAGCGCAACGCCAAAGCCAAGGAAGTCGAACTCATCAATCGCGAACTCGCTGGCGTGCGCGATCTGTTCAACAAGAACCTGATCCAGATCAACCGTTTGACGCAGCTCGAGCGTGAGGCGACGCGTCTCGAAGGTGAACGCGGGCTCCTGGTCGCAACAACAGCTCAAGCCAAGGGCAAGATCAACGAACTCGAATTGCAGATCATCCAGATCGATCAGGAGCTTTCAAGCGAAGTGGCAAAGGAGATGCGTGACGTCGATGCCAAGATAGGCGAGTTCATCGAACGCAAGGTCACTGCTGAAGACCAGCTCCGCCGCATCGATATTCGCTCTCCACAGAGCGGTACGGTGTTTCAGTCGAGCGTGCATACGGTGGGCGGCGTAATCTCGGCGGGCGATGCGATCATGCTGATCGTGCCTGCGGCCGACAATCTCACGGTAGAGGCCAAGGTGAACCCGCAGGACATCAACCAGTTGCAACTCGGCCAGAAAGCGATTCTGCGCTTCACCGCGTTCAACCAGCAGACTACGCCCGAAATCGAAGGTGCGGTGTCGCGCATTTCCGCTGACATCACCACCGATCAACGAACGGGTCTGGGCTATTACACTATCCGCATCGCGCTTCCTGCGGATCAGGTCGCGCGGCTTGGCGACGTGAAGCTCGTTCCCGGCATGCCGGTCGAGGCCTTTATCCAGACCGGGGATCGAACGGTGATCTCGTATCTGATGAAGCCATTATCCGACCATTTCAACCGCGCGTTCCGCGAAAAGTAGTCCGCCGCCGAGATGAGCCTAGACTCATCGCACGCCCCGTAATCGCCCGGCCGACCTCAGACGGCAGCCCCATGACAACCTCGTTCCGACGCGGTAATCACCCCGCATGACACTCCTGATCGCCGCCCTGTCGTTCGCGATATGGGTGTATTGTCTATTCTTCCGGGGCGGATATTGGCGCGCCCGCGTCGAGGGCGACGCATCGTTACCGGCGCCGGCGGCGTGGCCGCATGTCGTGGCGGTCATCCCCGCCCGGAATGAAGCAGACTCCATCGCGAGCAGCCTGACATCCCTCCTCGTTCAGGACTATCCGGGCCTGCTGTCGGTCATACTTGTCGACGACAACAGCGAGGACGCGACAGCTTCGATCGCGGCCGGCCTGCCGGCGCAGACCGGGTCAGCGGTGCCGCTGACGGTTCTGCGCGGCCAGCCATTGCCGGACGGCTGGACCGGCAAGCTCTGGGCGCTACAGCAAGGCATCGCTGCGGCAGAGCGGGAGACAGCGGATTATCTCCTCCTGACCGACGCCGACATTGTTTACGAACCGAGCGCGCTGCGTACGCTGGTCGCGCGCGCCGCGTCCGGCAGGTATGTCCTGACCTCGCTGATGGCAAAGCTCCGATGCGAAAGCCTGGCGGAGCGCGCCTTCATTCCGGCTTTCGTGTATCTCTTCCAGATGCTCTACCCGTTCGCGTGGGTGAACGGGCCGCGCAACCGGACTGCCGCCGCAGCCGGCGGCTGCATGCTGATCCGGGCCAGGGCGCTCGCGCGAGCGGGCGGGATTGCCGTCATCCGGGACGCGCTGATCGATGACTGCTCGCTTGCGCGCGTCATGAAAGCGCAGGGTCCGATCTGGCTCGGCTTGACTCACCGGGCGCGAAGCATCCGGGTGTCGGCCGGCGTTTCCGACATCCACACCATGGTCTCGCGCTCGGCCTATGCCCAGCTTCACTATTCTCCCGTCCTGCTGGCCCTGACCCTGATGGGAATGGCCCTGACATACTGGGCGCCCCCTTTGATCGCCCTTTTCGGACACGGAACCCCGCAGGGGCTGGCTTTGGCCACTTGGGCCCTGATGACCGTCTCCTTTTGGCCAATCTTGCACTTTTATGGTCTAAACCCGCTCTGGGCGCCCGCGCTGCCCGCGATTGCGACCGGGTATATGGCGTTTACCTTCAGTTCTGCCCTCCAGCATGTGCTGGGCCGTGGCGGACGCTGGAAAGGACGCTACCAGGCCAGGAAATCCTGAAGAAAGGCATGATGGTTCAATCGGCAGACTACCGGTCCGGCAAGGGACATCGCGACGAGAATTTTCCGGTTGCCTCGCGGCTCGTGAGCGCACGGCATCGTCCGGTGATCATGGCGTTCTACGACTTCGCGCGCGCAGCCGACGACATTGCGGATCACCCGACCCTGCCGGCTGGCGAGAAGCTTCGCGGCCTCGACCGCATGGAGTCCTCGCTCACCGGCGCAAGCTCGGACGATACCCTGTCGCTGCGCCTGCGCGAACAGATCGAGGCGCGCAAGTTGTCGCCAGTTCACGCACTCGACCTCCTCAAGGCGTTCCGGCAGGACGTCACGAAGCTCCGCTATGCCGACTGGGACGAATTGATCGGCTATTGCGCCAATTCGGCAATGCCGGTCGGCCGCTTCGTGCTGGACGTGCACGGCGAGGATCGCTCGACCTGGGCTGCATCGGATGTTCTCTGCGCGGTGCTGCAAATCATCAACCACCTGCAGGATTGCGGGAAGGATTACCGGACGCTCAACCGCGTTTATCTCCCGCAGGATACGCTAACAACCTTCGGCGCGACGACAGACGCGCTCGGGCAGGACCGCGCTTCGCCTGCCCTGCTCGCCTGCCTGCACGATCTCGCGCGCCGTACCGACCGCTATTTCAAGACGCAATCCTCACTCGCCGGCGAGATCCGCGACACGCGCCTCGCCTGCGAAGTGGCGGTGATCGACGCGCTCGCGCGCAAGCTGCTCGGCATACTGCAAGCCTCCGACCCGCTGTCGGACAAGGTACATCTCGGCCGCGCCACAATGGTCGGCATCATGGCCGGCGCGGTTGCGAAGACCATGGGGCGGCGCCTCCTGCCGGGCGGCGGGGCATACCGGCGGACACAGGATATCCGCTCGTGAGCACGCCAACCGTCTCGGCCGATGCCGCACAACATGCCGGCGGCTCTTCATTCTATCTGGCGATGCGCATCCTGCCGCGGGCCAAGCGCGACGCCATGTTCGAGATCTACAAGTTCTGCCGCAAGGTGGACGACGTCGCCGATTCCAACGGTCCGCGCGATGCGAGGCTTGCAGAATTGAACCGCTATCGGGACGACGTCGCCGCACTCTATGCGGGACGCCCCAGCGAACGCATGGGCGGCTTTCTGGGGCCCGTGAGGGATTTCGGTCTGCGGCGCGAGGATTTCCTCGCGATCATCGACGGGATGGAGATGGATGTCGTTTCCGACATCCGCGCACCGGACCTTGAGACGCTGGATCTGTATTGCGATCGGGTGGCCAGCGCGGTCGGGCGGCTGTCGGTCCGCGTTTTCGGCCTGCCGAACGACGATGGCATTGCTCTATCGCACCATCTCGGTCGTGCATTGCAGCTCACCAACATCCTGCGCGACGTCGACGAAGATGCGGATATCGGACGGCTTTATCTCGCGCGTGATTATCTTCGCGCCGCCGGTATAGAGAGCGACGACCCTCACACGGTGCTTGCCCATCCCAATCTCGGGCAGGCTTGCACGCCGCTTATCGAGAAGGCGCGCGAGCATTTCCGACAGGCGCGCGCCATCATGGGCCGTCAACAGCGCGCGACCGTGAAGGCGCCGCGCATCATGGCAGAGGCCTACGCGCCGATGCTCGACAAACTTGAGCAACGCGGCTTCGCGGCGCCGCGCGAGCGGGTACGGCTCGATCGCCTGCATCTCATCGGGGCGGTCCTCCGCTACGGCATCGTCTGATGATCAGGCATGTACACGTCATAGGCGCCGGACTGGCCGGCCTCTCCGCAGCCGTGCGGCTGACCCAGGCCGGTATCGCGGTTACCGTTCACGAAGCCACGCGACAGGCCGGAGGGCGCTGCCGTTCGTATGACGATGTCGCGACCGGCATGCATATCGACAACGGCACGCACCTGCTGCTGTCCGGCAACCTTTCGGCCGTGTCCTACCTCGCAGCGATAGGCGTGAACCCGGAATTCGCGCCCGCGAGTTTTCGCTTCGTGGATGGCGTCAACGGCGAAAGCTGGATTCTCCGGCTTGGCGACGGCGGTCTGCCGACCTGGATATTCGATGCCGGAAGCCGCGTACCCAGGACATCGCTGCTCGATTACCTCAAGCTGGCGCCCCTTCTCATCGGCCGCGCGGACCGCCCGATGCGTGAAGTGCTCGATCGTGATAGCGAGCTGTACCGCCGTCTGATCGATCCGCTGATGGTCGCCGCTCTCAACATCGATACGCCGAGCGGGTCTTCCCGGCTTGCAGCGCAGATCGCGCGTGAAACCCTGCTGCGCGGGGGACATGCCTGCCGTCCATTGGTGTTCGAACGCGGGCTCAGCACCGCCTTTGTCGATCCTGCGCTGGCATTCCTGCAGGAGCGCGGGGCGAGCGTTAGGTTCGAGCATGAAGCGGAGTCGCTGGCGATGTCCGACAAGGACGTGACCAGCCTCCGCTTCGGAGATGAAGAAATTGACCTGGACGCCGACGAGGCCGTGATTCTTGCAGTCCCGGCCTATGCGGCGTCAGCGCTGGTCCCCGGCCTTACGGCACCGAACCAGTTCCGGGCCATCATCAATATTCATTTCGATCTTGCATCACCGGCCGGCAGCCCGTTCATGACAGGCGTCATCGACCGCACGGTCGAGTGGATTTTTGCCTTCAGAAGCCGCATTTCGGTGACGATCAGCCATGCCGATCGCCTGTTGACGTTGCCCCGGCAGGAACTTGCCGAAAAGGTGTGGCAGGAGGTCACAGACGTTCTGGGCATGGACGCGCCGCTTCCAAAGTGGCAACTGGTCCGGGAACGGCGGGCGACTTTCGCCGCAACCCCCGAGCAGAACGCGCGGCGGCCCGGCGCCCGCACGGGCTTCAACAATCTGATCCTTGCCGGCGACTGGACGGATACCGGCCTGCCCTCGACCATCGAAGGGGCCATCCGGTCCGGCCAGCATGCGGCTGAACTGCTATCCAACAGATGATGCTGACGACGAACGATACGACTGCTGCGATCGCGCGTGACGTGCTTGAGCGTTCGGTGACGCGCGCGACCGATACGCTGCTGAAAGACCAGCAGCCGGACGGACACTGGGTGTTCGAACTCGAAGCGGATGCCACCATTCCTGCCGAGTATGTCCTGCTGCGACATCATCTCGGCGAGCCGGTAGACGCCGAACTGGAGCGCAAGATCGCGGTGTATCTCCGCCGAATCCAGGGCAAGCATGACGGCTGGCCGCTCTTTCACGACGGCGAGTTCGACATGAGTGCCAGCGTGAAGGCCTATTTCGCGCTGAAGATGATCGGCGATTCACCCGACGCCGATCACATGCGCCGCGCGCGGGACGCAATCCGGGCGCGCGGTGGCGCATCGCGCAGCAATGTGTTCACCCGCGCGTTGCTCGCGCTCTATGGAGTCGTAACCTGGCGCGCCGTGCCGGTCATGCCGGTGGAAATCATGCTGCTGCCGCGCTGGTTTCCCTTCCATCTGTCGAAAGTATCCTACTGGGCGCGCACCGTGATCGCGCCGCTTCTGGTGCTCGGCGCACTCAAGCCGCTCGCGCGCAATGCCAAGGGCGTGACGATCGACGAACTCTTCCTGGAAGACCCGAAATCGGTCGGCGGCGTGAAGAAGGCCGGCCACCAGAAATGGTCATGGTTCCTGTTCTTCCGCGGGGTCGACGTCCTGCTCCGCGCGAGCGAGCCGCTGTTTCCGAAGACGACGCGCAAGAAGGCCATCGATGCCGCCGTCGCCTTCGTGAAGGAACGGCTCAATGGCGAGGATGGGCTCGGCGCGATCTATCCCGCGATGGCCAACAGCGTGATGATGTACGATGTGCTTGGTTATCCGGAGGATCACCCGGACCGCGCTATCGCACGGCTTTCGATCGAAAAGCTGCTCGTCATCAAGGACGATGAAGCCTATTGCCAGCCTTGTGTCTCGCCGGTCTGGGATACCGCACTGACAGCCCATGCCATGCTTGAAGCCGGTAGCGAGCCGGCGAAGGCGGCTGCGAAAGCCGGTCTGGACTGGCTGATTCCGCGCCAGGTGCTAGACGTGAAGGGCGACTGGGCCGAGCAGCGCCCGGACGTGCGGCCCGGCGGCTGGGCATTCCAATACAATAACGCCTATTATCCCGACTTGGACGATACGGCCGTCGTCGTCATGGCGATGAACCGCGCCGAGGCCAACAGCAGCACACATGCATACGACCCGGCCATAGCGCGCGCACGAGAATGGGTGCTTGGCCTGCAAAGCGAGAATGGCGGCTGGGCGGCGTTCGATGCCGACAACACCTACGGCTATCTCAACAACATTCCGTTCTCGGATCACGGCGCACTTCTTGACCCTCCCACGGAAGATGTGACGGCACGATGCATCTCGATGCTCGCGCAACTTCCCCCCGATGACGAAAGCCGGCGCGCAATGGCGCGCGGCATCGACTATCTGCGCACCACGCAGCTTCCCGACGGCTCGTGGTACGGCCGCTGGGGGCTGAACTATATCTACGGAACCTGGTCCTGCCTCTGCGCGCTCAACGTCGCCGGGCTCGATTCAAGTGACGACATGGTTCGCCGCGCGGCGGACTGGCTCCTCCGCATCCAGAACGTCGATGGCGGCTGGGGAGAGGACGGCGCGAGCTACAAGCTGGATTATACCGGCTACGAACCGGCGCCGAGCACGGCTTCGCAGACCGCATGGGCGTTGCTCGGTCTTATGGCGGCCGGCAAGGTGGACCATCCGCAGGTCCAACGCGGCATCCGCTATCTGATCCAGAATCAGAATGAGGATGGGCTGTGGGATGAAGAACGGTTCACCGCAACGGGCTTTCCGCGGGTGTTCTATTTGCGCTATCACGGTTATCGGAAATTTTTCCCGCTCTGGGCTGTGGCCCGCTATCGTAACCTGACCGCGGCGAATGACCGGCGCGTCGCTTTCGGCATGTGATTGCGCACCGATGATATCCGCATCGCCAACGCTGCTGGTCGTAACCGGACTGGAACGCGAAGCGCGGATTGCACGCGGTCCGGGCGTCGTGACGCTTTGCAGCGGCGGCAATACCGCGTTGCTGCAGGAACGTTTGTCGTCTCTCGTCCCGTCCGCACTGCGAGGCGCGGGTTCACCGGTCATCTGCGGTGTGCTGAGCTTCGGTCTGGCCGGAGGCCTCGCCCCGCATTTGCGATCGGGCGATCTGGTGATCTCCTCGAGCGTCCGGTCCGATGCCGATCATCTTGATGCGCATCAAGCTTGGCATGACGCCGCAGCTTCGGCATTCGGCGCCGCGTCCTCGGTTCACAGGGGCAAGACCGCCGGGCACGATCTGGTCCTCGCAAAATCCTCCGAGAAAGGCACCCTGCATCTCAAGACTGGCGCCCTTGCCGTCGACATGGAATCGCACATTGCGGCAGACTTTGCGCGTCAACATAATCTGCCGTTCCTCGCCATTCGCGCCATCAGCGATCCCGCCACGCGCAACCTGCCACCGATTGCGATGGACGCACTAACGCCCGACGGCAAAGTCGCCATCGGAAAGGTCATCATGGGGATCTTGCGTGAGACCGACCAGCTGCCGGCCCTGATCGCGGCCGGCATTGATTCGGAGCGCGCTTTCGCGTCGCTACGCCGCAGTCGCCGTCTTCTTGGCCCGCTCTTCGGCCTCGGCCGCGCGGATCTCTGACAGCTTCATCTGCACCTGCGACGAGAACACGTATTCTGCCGGACGCTGCTTATCCATCGCGATTTCCGGCGCCATCGGTCCCGATGTACGGATGCCGCGCAGGGAAACCCAAAGCGCTTTCAGCGGATTGCTGATCGCCGCGTTCGCGGCCGTCGGCTCGTATCCGCAATGCGCCATGCAGTCCGCACACTTTTCGTACCGTCCGGTGCCGTAGGAATCCCAGTCGGTGGTTTCCATCAGCTCCTTGAAGGTCTTGGTATAGCCCTCGCCGAGCAGATAGCAGGGCTTCTGCCAGCCGAAGATATTGCGCGCGGGCATGCCCCACGGCGTGCACTCGTATTCCTGATTGCCCGCGAGGAAATCCAGGAAAGAGCTGGAATGCATGAATTTCCAGCCCTTGCCCTTGCCGAGTTCGAAGACCTTGCGGAACAGCTCCTTGGTCTTCCTGCGATTCAGAAAGTGCTCCTGGTCAGGCGCGCGCTCATAGGCATAGCCCGGCGAAATCGACACGCCGACGCCGAGTTCCTTGGCGTAATCGAGGAAGGCTGCGATGTCTTCGGCGGAATGGCCGTCGAAGATCGTGGCGTTCACGTTCACCGCGAAGCCTGCGTCCTGCGCAGCCTTGATCGCCTTTACGGCCTTGTCGAACACGCCCTTCTGCGACACCGCCTTGTCGTGATGGTCGCGCAGGCCGTCGAGATGCACCGAGAAGAAGAGATACGGCGACGGTTTGAACAGGTGCAGCTTCTTTTCCAGAAGGAGCGCGTTGGTGCAAAGCGACACGAACTTCTTGCGTGCAACGAGGCCGGCAACGATCTCGCCGATCTCCTTGTGAATCAGCGGCTCACCGCCCGGAATCGCAACCATCGGTGCGCCGCATTCGTCGGCGGCATCCCAGCACTCCTGCGCGGTCATTCGCCGGTTGAGGATCGCATCCGGGTAATCAATCTTGCCACAGCCGACGCAGGCGAGGTTGCAGCGGAACAGCGGCTCCAGCATCAACACGAGCGGATAGCGCTTGCGGCCCAGCAGCTTCTGCTTGAGCAGATAAGCGCCGATGCGGATTTCCTTGTGAAACGGTATCGCCATATGCGGGAGCCTGACAGATAGAGCCTAGAGAGTCGCCACTTCGGCGGGCAGACGGAAGGTGATGTTTTCCTCACGCCCTGGCAGCGTCGTCACGTCCACGATCCGCAGCCGTCTTAGCGCGTCGATGACATCGTTGACCAGCACTTCGGGAGCCGACGCGCCCGCCGTAATGCCCACAGTTTCGACTCCCTCGAGCCAGGCGGGATCGAGTTCGCTGCCATCGGCGATCAGATAGCTCGGAATTCCGACTTCTTCGCCGATCTCACGGAGCCGATTGGAATTGGAGGAATTCGTGGCGCCGACCACGAGCAACAAATTCGCGACCTCGCACAGATCACGCACAGCACTTTGCCTGTTCTGTGTCGCATAACAGATGTCGCGGGTGTCCGGCCCCTGGATATTGCTGAAACGCTTGGTCAAGGCGGCGATGATGTCGCGGGTATCGTCGACGCTCAGAGTGGTCTGCGTCACATAAGCGACCGGCTCGTCGGTTGGGATTTCGAGCTTCTCGACGTCGGCAACGGTCTGGACCAGCACCACGGTGCCGGGAATTTGGCCCATAGTTCCTTCGACTTCGGGATGCCCGGCGTGTCCGATGAGGATGACGATCCGCCCCTGCCCGACGTAGCGCTTGCCCTGATTGTGGACCTTCGTAACCAGCGGACAGGTCGCGTCGATCACCGGAAGGTTTCGATCTGCCGCTTCGCGCTCGACGTTTTTCGACACGCCGTGAGCGCTGAAAATGGCAACAGCGCCGTCCGGGATCTCGTGCACGTCCTCAACGAAGCGCGCGCCCTTTGCCTTCAGGGACTCGACCACGTACTTGTTGTGCACGATCTCGTGCCGAACGTAGACGGGAGGGCCATATTTCTTCAGTGCCCGCTCGACAATGTCGATCGCACGCACCACGCCAGCGCAAAAGCCGCGCGGCTGCGCCAACACAACGCTTAGGGGTCGCAAATTCATGCGGGGAGTGTCGTCCGGCTTACGCAAGCTGCACCTTGTCCTGACGGATGTCTTTGCCGAGCGCTTCGAACGCTTTCGCGACGATGCCATTCGCATCGAGACCGGCGCGGGCATACATCGCAGCCGGCGTATCGTGGTCGATGAAGACGTCCGGAAGCACCATACTGCGAACTTTCAGACCGGCATCCAGCGCGCCGCGGTCAGCCAGCGTTTGAAGCACCTGCGAACCGAAGCCGCCGATCGAGCCTTCCTCGACGGTGATAAGAACTTCGTGGTTCTTTGCGAGGCGCAGGACCAAGTCCGTGTCGAGAGGCTTTGTGAACCGCGCGTCGGCCACGGTCGTGGTCAGGCCATAACCAGCCAACGCCTCGGCGGCTTTCATGCACTCGGCGAGGCGTGTTCCGTACGAGAGAAGCGCAATCGTGCTGCCTTCTCGAAGGACCCTGCCTTTTCCGATCTCGAGCGGCACACCGAATTCCGGCATATCAACGCCGACGCCATCGCCACGCGGATACCGCAAGGCTGACGGCGCGTCGTCGAGCGCAGCCTGCGTCGCCACCATGTGCGCAAGCTCGGCCTCATCGGCCGCGGCCATAAGCACGAAGTTCGGCAGGCAACCAAGGAACGCGACGTCGAACGAGCCGGCATGAGTCGGGCCGTCGGCGCCAACCAGTCCGGCACGGTCGAGGACAAAACGGACCGGGAGATTTTGAATGGCAACGTCGTGCACGACCTGATCATAGGCGCGTTGCAGGAACGTCGAGTAAATCGCAACGAACGGCTTCAGCCCCTCGGTTGCGAGACCGGCAGCAAACGTCACTGCATGCTGTTCGGCGATCCCGACGTCGAACGTGCGCTTCGGAAACTTCTTTTCGAAGATATCGACGCCGGTGCCGGACGGCATCGCCGCAGTGATGGCGACGATCCTGTCGTCCTTCTCCGCTTCCTTGACGAGGCTTTCGCCGAACACTTTCGTATAGGACGGAGCATTCGCCTTCGCCTTCGACTGGCGTCCGGTCACGACATCGAATTTCACGACGCCGTGGTATTTGTCGGCGGCAGCTTCGGCAGGCGCGTAGCCTTTGCCTTTCTGCGTGACGACATGAACCAGGATCGGACCCGACCCCGCGTCGCGCACATTGCGCAGCACCGGCAACAGGTGATCGAGATTATGTCCGTCGATCGGACCGACATAATAAAAGCCGAGCTCCTCGAACAGCGTACCGCCCGTCACCATTCCGCGAGCAAACTCTTCCGCGCGCGCGGCCTGATCGTGCATGAATCGCGGCAAGCGCTGAGCGACCTGTTTGCCGATCTCGCGTAGAGACAGATAGGTGCGACCGGAGATCAAACGCGCGAGATAGGCTGACATCGCCCCGACCGGAGGCGCGATCGACATCTCATTGTCGTTCAGGATGACGATCAGGCGTGAATCCATCGCGCCGGCGTTGTTCATGGCCTCGTAGGCCATTCCCGCGGACATCGCTCCATCGCCGATCACGGCAACGACATTGTGCCGCAACCCGGCGAGATCGCGCGCGACTGCCATTCCCAATCCTGCGGAAATGGACGTAGAAGAATGCGCGGCGCCGAAGCAGTCATATTCGCTCTCGGCACGCTTGGTGAAGCCCGAAAGGCCGCCACCCTGGCGCAGGGTGCGAATCCGGTCCCGGCGCCCGGTAAGGATCTTGTGAGGGTAGGCTTGGTGTCCGACGTCCCAAATCAGCCGGTCTCTGGGGGTGTCGAAAACGGCGTGAAGTGCTACCGTCAATTCGATCACGCCCAATCCAGCCCCGAGGTGCCCGCCCGTGACGGCAACCGCGTTGATGGTCTCGGCCCGCAACTCGTCCGCGACCTGCCGAAGCTGGCTGTCAGGCAATTGGCGGAGATCTGAGGGAGCCGCGAAGGCATCAAGAAGTGGGGTCGCAGAAGCCATTATTGGAACACCTTCCCTCGCTTCATGTTGGGGGATAACGCCTTACCGGAGTTAGAGCTGCAAACGCAAAGCGCTCTCAGCGAGATAGTGATCAAAAGCAAGAAGCATACCTTTAATCCCATGACGATAAATTGTGACATTGGCAACCCGGCGCCAGCTAAAAGCCGCGCAAACCGAACAGTTCCTTTGATTATGCTTGCGAATACCTGACCGTGGATAGGAATAAAGACTCATTAATGGCTCGCGTGACCGCACAGACGGTCGCTGCGTCTATCCGCTGGCCCTGGATCACAATTCTTGTCTTTGCGTTGCTGACGGTGGCGGCGGGCTTCTATACGGCACGCAACTTCGCCATAAACACCGATATCAGCAACTTAATCGCCCCCGACATCGACTGGCGGCAGCGGGAAATCGCCCTGGAGAAGGCATTCCCGTCCCGGGTCCATAACATTCTCGCCGTGGTAAACGCCCCGACCCCCGAACTTGCGGCGATCGCGGCGGACCGGCTTACGGAACGGTTGAGGAAGCAGACTGACCTGTTTCCGGAGGTTCGACGCCCGGACGCCGGGGAGTTCTTCGAAAAGAACGCGCTTCTGTTTCTCCCGGTCGAAGAACTCGGCCAGACGCTCGGACAGTTGCAGGCGGCATCGCCGTTTATTTCGATGCTCGCGCGCAACCCGGATTGGCGCGGATTGTCGCAGTCGGCGCAAGCCGCCCTCATCGGCGTTCAGGGGGGACGGCTGCAGCTCGATTCGCTGGCTCCGGTTTTTGACCGGTTTTCGAAGACGTTCGAAGACGCATTAGCCGGTCGGCCGGCGAACTTTTCCTGGCAGGAGTTGCTGACGGGGAAGCCCGCGACGCCCGGCGAACTCCGCAAATTCATCGATATTGTTCCAAAACTCGACTATAGCGCGCTCGAGCCCGGCAAGGAGGCGACAGACGCGGTGCGTGCCGCCGCGGTGGACGCAAAACTCGGACCTGACTACGAGGCCCGATTGCGCCTGACAGGCTCGGTGCCAATCGCGGATGAGGAATTCGCCACGGTCAAGGAAGGCATGGTGCTGCACGGTATTGGTACCGTGTTCGTAGTGCTGTTCATCCTGTGGCTCGCGCTGAAATCCGGCAGGATCATTCTGGCGGTGTTTATCGCGCTCGCTGGCGGTCTCGCCATCACCGCCGCACTCGGCTTTCTGATGGTCGGTTCGCTGAACATGATCTCGGTGGCCTTCTTTGTTCTGTTCGTCGGCCTCGGCGTCGATTTCTGCATTCAGTACAGCGTGCGTTACCGGGACGAGCGTCATCAAAACGATCATCTCAAGCCGGCACTCGTCGACGCAGGACGTAATATCGGCGGGCCGCTCGCACTCGCGGCTGCAGCTACGGCAGCCGGGTTCATGGCGTTTCTGCCGACGAAATACCAAGGCGTGTCGGAACTCGGCATCATCGCCGGCGCCGGCATGATCGTCGCATTCCTCATTAGCATCACGGTGCTGCCGGCCCTCCTCGCGCTTCTCGATCCACCCGGCGAAAAGGAGGCGCTTGGCTACAAAAGCTTCGCGAGTGCGGACGATTTCGTGGAGCGCAACAGGAAATGGGTCGTCGCCTGTACGCTCGGCGTCGCAATTGCCGGCTTGCCGTTGCTGTACTTCCTGCGTTTCGACTTCAATCCGATCAACCTGCGCAGTCCAGAGGTCGAGTCGATAGCAACTTATCTCGACCTGCGGCGCGATCCGAACACGGGCGCGAGCGCAATTAATGTGTTGGCGAAGTCTCAGCAAGATGCCCAAGCTGTCGCCGCCAGACTGGCTAAACTGCCGGAAGTCGCGCGGACGATGACGATCGACAGTTTCGTGCCGGACGACCAACAGACCAAACTCGCGATCATCAAGAAGGCCGAACCGACTCTCAGCCGCGCCTTGAACGTCAAGGCGGATGCTCCGCCTGACGCGCGCCAGGCAGCAGAACTGCTCGGCAAAACTGCTGCGATGCTGGACGCCGTGGGCACGAAGCAGGGTGTTGGCGCAACTGCGGCCACTCGGCTCGCTGACCAGTTGCGTAAACTTGCAGCCGCACCGGACGACAAGCGGCAAGTCGCGGAACGTGCCGTTATTCTGCCCCTGAATTTCAAACTGGCCGAACTACGGAATCTTCTCCAGGCTGCTCCGGTGACGCTGGATACGCTGCCAGCGGACCTGAAAAACACCTGGATTGCTGCTGACGGCCGCTACCGGGTTGAGGTGTATCCGAAGGGGGATCCAAACGATAACGAGACGCTGCGGACATTCGCACGCAAGGTTCTCGAGGTCGAACCCGATGCCATCGGCGGCCCGATTTCCATCCTGAAGTCCGGCGACGTGATCGTGGTCGCGTTCATTCAGGCCGGCTTGCTTGCTCTGGTGACAATCTGCCTCTTGCTCTGGATTGCGCTCCGTCGCGTTTCCGATGTCGCCCTTACGGTCGTGCCGCTCTTGCTGGCCGGCGTGATCACGATGGAGATCTGCGTTCTGATCGGATTGCCGCTGAACTTCGCCAACATCATCGCGCTGCCGCTGCTGCTCGGCATCGGCGTCGCGTTCAAGATCTACTACATCATGGCGTGGCGCGCCGGGCAGACGAACCTGCTTCAGTCGAGCCTGACGCGGGCGGTGATCTTCAGTTCGCTGACGACGGCGACCGCGTTCGGAAGCCTGTGGCTGTCGAGCCATCCAGGCACGTCCAGCCTCGGCAAACTCCTAGCACTGTCGCTTGTGACAACGATGTTCGCAGCGGTGCTGTTCCAGCCGGCGCTAATGGGTCGTCCCCGGGACGTCGCCGACCCGGGAGCAGACGCTCCCGGCAAGGGTTGATCCGCCCTCCGGGGTGGCAGCTTTGGGCTTGCTTTTGGATTTGCTCGGCGTCCCGGAGATTGGCGCCGGGAAGCCAGGTGCCGCGCCACTGGCATCCGAAGTGCGAGCCCAGACTTCGCCACCGCAGAACAGGCCGCCCAACACGCAACCTCGTACCTTTAGAGCGCTGTCGGACTGCAATTCGACGCTGGCCTGATACATCTTGCCGTCTTTGGCGTTGTAGATCTGGCCGGCCCATTTGTCGGGTCCGGACGGCTTCATGTCGAGAAGGATCGGCATGCCGAGCGTATCGCGCGTACGCTTGGCGGGGTCGGGATTGGAGGTGTCCTTGCCGGGTGATTTTTCCCAGCCGACCACGCCCCACAACGAGCCGCCACAGATGGCGATTCGGATTTTCGCCGTGCCGTCTTCGACGAGCCAATCTCCGGCCGGGTCGCCAGCCCGGGCGGAACCTCCCCCAGCCGCGACACAAAGGACAAAAAGCGCAGTGAACAAACTCGACCGTTTCATGCTAACCACCTTGATGGCGAACGCGGCGATCCGGTTGCCCTTCGAAACACCGCAACCCAATCATACCAGCTTGACCGATGCTTGAACCACAAAACTATGACATTGCGGCCATTTTCGAAGCGCGGGAGGCGAGCCGGTTCGATTTGCATGGCCGCCATCTCAACGAGCAGATGGTCCGCGTCCTCCGGACCATCGGATACGACGTGGGTTTCCGCCGCGGTGCCGGTCAGTATCTCTACGACCGCAATGATGCCCGTTATCTGGATTTGCTGAGCGGCTTCGGCGTGTTCGGCATCGGCCGCAATCACCCGGCGCTGCGGACTGCGCTCGAAAGCGTGCTCAACGCCGAACTTCCTAATCTCGTGCAGATGGACGTGCCGCCGCTCGCCGGCGTGCTGGCCGAGCGACTGCTCGCGAAAGCGCCGTATTTCGACAAGGTGTTCTTCGCCAATTCGGGGACCGAAACCGTGGAGGCCGCGATCAAGTTCGCGCGCGCGGCAACAAAGCGCTCGAAAATCCTGTCCTGCACTCACGCCTTCCATGGCCTGACCTTCGGTTCGCTTTCGCTGAATGGCGACGACATCTTCAAGAAAGGGTTTGAGCCCCTGCTCGGCGATTGCGCCGCCGTTGCTTTCAACGACCTCACCGCGCTTGAGGATGCATTGAGGCGGCGCGATGTCGCGGCTTTTATCGTCGAGCCGATCCAGGGCAAGGGTGTGCACCTGCCCTCACCCGATTATCTCCCTGCCGCTGCCGAATTGTGCCGCAGATATGGCACGCTTTTCATCGCCGACGAGATCCAGTGCGGCCTCGGAAGAACCGGCAAGTTCTTCGCGGTCGAGCATTGGGGCGTCCAGCCCGACATGATCCTTCTCGCCAAGGCGCTGTCCGGCGGCCACGTCCCGGTTGGGGCTTTGCTCACCCGCAAGGACATCTTCGACCGGCTGTTCAATCGCATGGACCGGGCCGTCGTCCACGGATCGACCTTCGCGAAAAACGACCTCGCGATGGCCGCCGGCATCGCCACCCTTGCGGTCATCGATTCCGAAAAGCTGGTCGAGACAGCGGCGCGGAGCGGCGAGCGCCTGCTGGCGAGTTTCCGTGCGATGGCGGAGCGCCACGAAATGTTGCGCGAGGCGCGCGGGCTGGGCCTCATGATCGGAATCGAGTTCGGCGCGCCGAGTTCGCTGAAGCTGCGCGCCTCCTGGTCGATGATCGAAGCGGCAAACAAAGGCCTGTTCTGTCAGTTGATCACGATCCCGCTGTTCAAGGAGCACAAGATTCTGACGCAAGTGGCCGGCCATGGCAGCCACACGATCAAGCTGCTTCCATCCTATGTCATCACCGACGACGACTGCGCCTGGATCGAGACAGCCTTCGACAAGGTGATCGCAGAAAGTCATCGTGTCCCCGGTGCGATTTGGTCGCTCGGCAAGACCCTGATCGAGAACGCGATGGCCACGAAGCGGGCCGGGTAACGGCGGGATAGCTTTCCTGTCTTCGATTCACGATGTGATGGAAGAACGGCGTGGACGCTGAAACAAACCCGATTTCGTCGCCTCAGACTCACCGCCGTGATCGCCGAGCGCTCGGCTGGCGCGATCTTCGCGAGTGGCTCGCGCTGGTCGACGGCATCGGCGAACTGAAGCGGATAGCGGCGCCGGTCGATCCGATCGAAGAGATCGGCGCAATCACCCTGCTCGCGTCACGCGAGGACAAATCGCCCGCCCTCCTGTTCGACCAGATGGAGGGTGACACGACCGGTTCGCATATCCTGACCAACATGCTTGGCTCCAGCAAGGAGCGCTATGCGGTGTCGGTTGGTCTCGATCCCTCGCTGTCCACGCGGCAGATGATTGAAGCCACACGCTCGATCATGGCGGCTCCGATCAAGCCACGAATGATTGCGCGCGAGGCTGCGCCCGTGAACGAGGTCGTTCTGACCGGCGACGCCATCGACTTGACCAGATTTCCAGTGCCGAAATTCTGGCCTGGCGACGGCGGTCAGTTCATCGGCACCGGAAACATCACCTTCACGACCTCGCCCGAGACCGGCCGCATCAATGTCGGCTGCTACCGGCAGATGCTGCACGGGCCGAACCGGATCGGGCTCTATTGCTCGCCTGGAAAGCATGGCCTTCTCGATCGCGAAGCATGGTGGGCGCGCGGTGAGCCATGCGAAGTCGTCGCGGCCTATGGCGTCGATCCGGTGATGTTCATGGTCGCGGCCCAGAGCTTCGGCGCGGACCAATCCGAACTCGACGTCGCAGGCGGCATCATGGGCCGACCGATCGAGCTCACCGAAGCCGAATATGTGAAGCTGCCGATCCCCGCGCATGCCGAATTCGTGGTCGAAGGCATTCTTCACAAGGGCGACACGCTGCCGGAAGGTCCGCTAGGTGAGTTCACCGGCTATTACGGTCGCGAGCGGTCGCCACAGCCGGTCATGGAGATCAAGGCGATCCATCATCGCAAATCGCCGATCTTCACGCATGCGCTGATGGCCCGGTATCCGTCCTGCGAGATCGGCGCCTATTACGCGATCATGCGCTCTGCCCGCATTCTGGACGACCTCGAGCGCATCGGCGTGCCGGGCGTCATCGGGGCCTATTCGCATCCGGCAGCAGCATCCGGCTGGGGCATGGTCGTAGTCTCGGTGCACCAGAAATATGCCGGGCACTCCGCGCAGGTGCTGGCGCTCGCCGCGCAATGTCCGGCAGCGGCGTATTTCACCAAGTGGGTGATCGTGGTCGACGAGGACGTCGATCCGACCGATCTCAATGACGTGCTGTGGGCATTGTCGACGCGATGCCATCCTTCCGAGGATATCGACATCCTGCGCAACACCTGGTCCACAGGGCTTGATCCGAGCCAGTTTCCGCCGGAAGCGCGTCCTTACGGGTCGAAGGTGCTGATCAACGCCTGCAAACCGCACCGCCATCTCGCGCAATTTCCGCAATCGACGTTGTTGAGAAAATCCGTGCATGATCGCGTGGTGTCACGCTGGAACGAACTCGGCTTCAGCGGCAGCCCGCGACAGATGACGGCGTTTCACGACGAGTAAGGCCTTGCGTCTCCCAATCTGCGCGTCTTCGCCGCGTAAGTCTCGAATGCTTGCCGCAGCGCCGGCGGCAATTCCACCGAGCGCCGCGTCTTAAGCGACATCATCGCCGTCACCGTCCGGGCCCGCAGCCGCTCGATGCCGTCCTTATGACCGACGATGACAAGCGTCAGCGACGAGCGTCCGATCTTCTCGATCAGCAGGGTGAGATCGAGCTTCTCTCCCATGCGGCTCGGTATCTTGAAATCGGTATCGACATGGACGAACGGGAAGCCGTGCTGATCGTGGATGATCAGGTCATGATAATTGACGTCGAGTTCTTCGGTGTACCAGTCCTCGATCAACCCGTTGACCATATTGAAGTAGTGCGGGAAGTAGACGATGCCCGCAGGATCACAATGCGAGAAGCGGATCTGCACGGTCCGTGTGAACGCGCCTGACGGCGCTACAAACCTGGTTTCCTGCATGTCAGTTGTCCTGCGCGGTCCGATCCAAGCGAGCTTCCTATCGCTCCTGCGCATACTTTTGCAACGCGCCGTTAGTCCTGCCGCTGATACATGATGATCGACAGATACTGCATCGGCGCTTCGATCAGTTCTTCCGGGCCGTGTCGTGCCGCGGCATCGAAGCACAACGTATCGCCGGGCTCCATGACATAGCTCTCGTCGCCGTGGCGATAGCGCACCTTACCCGAGAGCATGTAGAGCAATTCAACGCCGGCGTGACGAAATTGCGTGTAGGGCACAGCGTCGTCCTGCAGCGTGATCAGATACGGCTCGACAACCACGTCGCCCTTCATCGAATGGCCGAGCAGATCGTATTGATGGCCGGACTTCGTGCCGCGCCTGTCGATGCGCGCGCCCTGCCCGGCCTTCACGAAGGAGCAATGACGCCGCCCTTCGCTTTCGGAGAAGAGCCGCGTGATCGGAACGTTCAGGCTCGCGGCGAGCGACTTGAGTGTTGCGAGCGACGGCGAAATCGTTCCGTTCTCGATCTTGGACATCATGCCGGCCGATACGCCAGCCGCAGCGCCAAGTTCGGCGACGGTCAGGTCGAGCGATTTGCGCAGGCGGCGCACCTCGGCGCCGATCGCGACCTCGAGCGATTTCGGTGCGTCCTCGGCGGGCGCAAGCGATCCGGTCAGCAGCGTCGGCTCGCCGCTGTCAGCCCCGGCTTTTGCGCCGTTTCGCTTGCCGGGCCGCTGAACCCTGTTTTGTTTGCTCATCGTCGATGGTCCGTAATGCCGCCATGCACGGCGACGTGTATAGCAAATATTCCTGTAGAGAACATTTAGTTCTTATGAGTTGACGCGCGCGAGCGGCCTCCGTAATGTCGCGGCATTGCCGTACGGCCGGAGATATCGAGACGTGTGCGGAATTGTCGGGCTTTTCCTTAAATCCAGAGCGCTGGAGCCTCAGCTTGGCGCGATGCTGTCGCAAATGCTGGGCGTCATGACCGACCGCGGTCCGGACAGCGCAGGTTTCGCCGTCTACGGCGCAGGCGAGCAGAACCACATCAAGCTCACCTTGCGTGCAAATCAGGGCGGCCCCATCGACGACATAGCGGACGATTTATCGGTGCATCTTGGACAGGCATTGGCCAGTGTGAAACGCGGCAGCCATCTCGTCCTGACGATACCGAGCGGCGCGGAGCAGAATGTCCGCGACTGGCTTGCGGCGCATCGGCCGGACATCCGCGTGGTCGGCGCCGGCAGCCGGATGGAGCTTTACAAGGAAGTCGGACTGCCGGGGGACGTCGCGCGACGGTTCGCGCTCGACACCATGAGCGGCACCCACGGCATCGGACATACGCGCATGGCCACGGAATCCGCGGTCACGACCGATGGCGCGCATCCATTCTCGACCGGCATTGATCAATGCCTCGTCCATAACGGATCGCTGTCCAACCACAACGGAGTGCGACGCTATCTCCAGCGCGACGGCCTGACCTTCCAGACCGAGAACGATACTGAAGTGGCTGCCGCCTATCTGACCTGGCGGCTACGCCAGGGCATGGACCTCAACTCCGCCCTTGAAGCCTCCCTGTCCGATCTCGACGGCTTCTACACCTTCGTGGTCGGCACCGAATCCGGCTTCGCGGTGCTGCGCGATCCGATCGCGTGCAAGCCCGCGGTGATGGCGGAGACCGACGA
>VFQN01000198.1_pt1 | contig 125323 bp, 118 predicted proteins | sample 3512371 | NCBI WGS metagenome assembly VFQN01 (sample SAMN10412370, study PRJNA504923) | tailings metagenome | isolation source: Replicate 2 from Balatoc abandoned mine | place: Philippines: Itogon, Benguet | collected 2017-08-28 | reverse complement strand
GGTCATCGCCCTCCGGCTTCCCGCCTCGGTGGGAATAACCTATTGCAACTCAACATCTAGTCGTATCGAGGGCGAACGACCGGAACGTGGCGTAGAGCGCACATTCAGCGCAGCAGATCGACCGGGCGCACCCGCTGCGAAGCGGTCCGCCAGACTCAGAGATTGAGTGACCACGTCCAGTCTCAAGCCGTCGTATAGCCATCCTCGCTTTCGCGACCCGACCTCAAGCCCCCGATGCCACCCGATCCAACATGCTGCCCAAGCCGGCCTCGGCGTCGAGAAGATCGTCCCTCCGCTCCAACAAACCCAGAAGAACCCCAACGATCAACTCTCCATCGGACGGCGGCTGGTTCTCGCGTTGTTCGCGCATCACCGTCAGCGCGGCATTGGCCAGGGCGGAGGCCTTCTCTCGGTACTCGTGCAGCGACTGAAAGCTCGCCTTGATGACATGTCTGGATAGGCTCATCGCTCAACTCCCGGGTGATGTGAAGGGAGTGAGTATTGAGTTGAGCGGTGGACCGGTGGCGGCGTTTGAGGCACACCGCTGACATCCTTTGTGTGAAGACGGAATCACCCACCAAAACAAAGACCCTGGAAGCTCCCGCCTCCAGGGCCTTTGCCCTCCCCCTCCTCATTCCCCCAATCAGAACGGATAGTGCCGCGGCGTGGTCTGCACCGTGATCCAGCGCAGCTCGGTGAACTCGGCGATGCCGGCCTTGCCACCAAAGCGGCCGATGCCCGAGCCCTTCACCCCACCAAAGGGCATCTGCGCTTCGTCGTGCACCGTGGGTCCGTTGACGTGGCAGATGCCGCTGTCGATCTTGCGGGCCACGTTGTAGGCGCGCGCAATGTCCTTGCCAAAGACGGATGCGCTCAGGCCGTATTCGTTGTCGTTGGCGCAGGCAATGGCTTCCTCGGTGCTTTTCACGCGCACGACGCACTTCACCGGGCCGAAGGTTTCTTCGCGGTAGATGCGCATGTCGGGCGTCACGTGGTCGAGCACGGTGGCGGGCATCAGGGTGTCGGTGCTCTTGCCACCGCACACCAGCTTGGCGCCCTTGGCCAGGGCGTCGTCGATGAGCTCGTTGCAGAAGTTCACCGTGTTCATGCCGATGACCGAGCCCAGCACCACGGGCTCGGGTTTGCGCGGGTCGCCCACGGGCAGCTTGCTGGCCTTGTCGCCGAACTTCTTCACGAAGGCATCGGCGATCTTGTTGTCCACGATGAGGCGTTCGGTGCTCATGCAGATCTGGCCGCTGTTGGCGAAGGCACCGAAGGCCGCGCCGTTCACCGCGTCGTCGATGTCGGCGTCGTCGAGGATGACCATGGGCGCCTTGCCGCCCAGTTCCAGCACCACGGGCTTGAGGTACTTGGCGCAGGTCATGGCGATGATCTTGCCGACCTTGGTGGAGCCGGTGAAGTTCACGCGCCGCACGGCCGGGTGGGCCACGATGGCTTCCACCACGGCGCCCGCGTCGGCCGGGGCGTTGGTGATGTAGTTCACCACGCCGGGCGGGAAGCCCGCATCCTGGAAGGCTTCGACGATGAGCTGGTGGGTGCGCGGGCAGTTCTCGCTGCCTTTGAACACCACGGTGTTGCCGCAGGCCAGGGGCACGCAGATGGCGCGCACGCCCAGGATGATGGGTGCGTTCCAGGGCGCGATGCCGAGCACCACGCCGGCCGGCTGGCGCACGCCCATGGCGAGCGAGCCGGGCACGTCGGAGGGAATCAGCTCGCCCGAGATCTGCGTGGTGAGGCCGGCGGCCTCGCGGATCATGCCGGCGGCGAGCATGCAGTTGAAGCCGGCCCACATGCCGGTGCCGCCGGTTTCGGCGGCCACGGCTTCGATGAACTTCGGCGTCTTGGCCTCCAGCGCGTCGGCGGCTTTCAGCAGCAGGGCGCGGCGTTCGCCGGGGCCGGTTTCGCTCCAGGTCTTGAAGGCCTCGGCGGCGGCTTCAACGGCCATCACGGCGTCGGCCGGGCTGGCGGCGGGCGCGCGCGTGGCCACGCTGCCGTCGAGCGGGTTGCGGCGTTCGAAGGTGGCGCCTTTTTCGGCGGTGACCTTCAGGCCGTTGATGAGCATGGACAGGTCGGACATGGGTTCTCCTTGAGCGTGTGCGGTCGTGAGTTGGCGTGTGTGGGGTTCGATCAGGCGGCGACGGCCTTGCGGCGCTGCACGGCGTCGGCGGCGTTGGTGGTGCCCGTGGCCGGGTCTTTGTCGGCGCCCAGGTAGGCCTCGCGGATGACGGTGGAGCGCGCCAGCAATTTCGCGGGTCCGCTGGCGACGATGGCGCCGCGCTCCAGCACGTAGCCGCGGTCGGCCACGGCCAGGGCCTTCTTCACGTTCTGTTCCACCATCAGCACGGTGGTGCCGGCGTCGGCGATGCGGCGCGCGATGCCGAGCAGCTCGTCCACCATCCTGGGCGCCAGGCCCAGCGAGGGCTCGTCGAGCATGAGCAGGCGCGGCGCGCACATCATGGCGCGCGCCACGGCCACCATCTGCTGTTCGCCACCGCTCATGGTGCCGGCCAGCTGGTGGGCGCGCTCGCGCAGCTTGGGAAAGTCGCTGAAGGCCTGTTCGATGCGGCGCGCGCGCTCGGCCTTGGGCACCAGCCAGCCGCCGAGTTCCAGGTTCTCGGTCACGCTCATCTGCGGAAAGAGCTGGCGGCCCTCGGCCACCAAAGCCACGCCGGCCTGCACGATCTCATGCGTTTTTTCGGGCAGCTCTTCGCCGTTCAGCAGCACCGCGCCCTGGCGCGGGATGAGGCCGTTGATGGCCTTGAGCAGCGTGGTCTTGCCGGCGCCGTTGGGGCCCAGCACCACGGTGAGGCCGGGCCGGGCTTCGAGCTTCAAATCGCGCAGCACCAGGAAGGCGCCGTAGCCGGCGCTCAGGCCGTCGATCTTGAGCTGGGCCTGGTTCGCACCACCCAGGCGGAAGGGGTCTTGGCGGTACCACATCATGCGGCGGCCCCTTCGGCTTCGGCGTCGCCCATCTCGTCGCCCAGGTAGGCCTCGATGACCTCGGGGTTTCGGATGACGGCGCGCGGCACGTCGTCGGCGATCTTGCGGCCCTGGTGCAGCACGATGACGCGCTCCACGTGGCGCAGCAGGGTGCTCACGGCGTGTTCGATCCAGACCACGGTAAGGTCCAGCTCGTCGCGCAGGCGGCGGATCAGGCGGGCCATGTCCTCCACCTCGTTCTCGGTGAGGCCGGCGGCCACTTCGTCGAGCAGCAGCAATTGCGGGCGCGTGGCCAGGGCCATGCCGATTTCGAGCAGGCGCTGCTGCGAGGGCGTGATGGCGGCGGCGGGCAGCTCGGCCTGCGCGCCCAGGCCGATGAGGCCGAGGATGCTGTCGGCCGTGCGCAGCACCCAGGGCACGCCGACCTCGTCGCCCCAGAACAGGTACTCGCGCCGGCGCCGGCCGGCGAACTTCAGGCCGAAGGCGATGTTGTCGCGCACCCGCATGTCGCCGAAGGTGCGCGGCGTTTGAAAGGTGCGCGCCAGGCCCCGGGCCGCGAAGCGGTGCGGCGCCTGGCCCGCGAGGGAGCGGCCGTGCAGCGCCAGCCGGCCGCTGGTGGGCTGGGTGACGCCGGAGATGGCGTTGAAGAAGGTCGTCTTGCCGGCCCCGTTGGGGCCGATGATGCCGACCAGCTCGCCGGGCATGAAGCTGGCGCTGACCTGGTCGACGGCGGTGAGGCCGCCGAAGCGCACGGTGATGTCCTGCGCCACCAGCAGGGGCTGGGTCGAGCGCCGGGCCGCCCCAAGCTCGGCCGCGCCCCCTTGGGGGGCAGCGACCCGCGCAGCGGCGGAGCGTGGGGGCTCCATGTTGGCCTCAGTAGACATGGCGCGCCTCCCGCTGCTGCTTCTCGCGCCGCTTGCGGCGCGCGGTCTCGCCACTCAGGTCGTCTTTGGTTTGCTTCCACCAGGCCTTCAGGTCACGCCACCAGCCCTTGAAGGTGTCGGCGCGCACCGAGGCCAGCCCGCCCGGCAGGTAGAGCACCGAGAGAATGAGCAAGAGGCCCAGCGACATCATGTAGACCTGCGGCACCTGCAGGCGCAGGGTTTCGGCCAGCACGCTGAAGACGATGGCCGCGATCAGCGGGCCCCACAGGGTCATGGCGCCGCCGATGAGCGCGATGAGCACGGTCTGGAAGCCGATGAAGGGGTTGAAGACCGTGTGCGGGTCGATGTAGGTCCAGCGCACGCTCATGGCCGCGCCCACGGCGCCGGCGATGGCCGCGGTGAGCGCGAAGCCGGCGGTCTTGACCAGGCGCGTGTTCACGCCCAGGGTCTGGGCGCGCTGCTCGTCGGCGCCGATGCCTTGCATGGCCAGGCCGAAGCGCGTGCGGCGGATCCCGATCGACAGGGCCACCGCCAGCACCGCCAGCAGCAGCACGGTGAAGTAGATGGTGTCGCGCTCGGGCACCACCATGAGCACGCGGCCCACGGTGCCGGTGACGCTTTTCTCGAAGTAGCTGATGGCGTGGCGGATGAGTTCCGTCATGCCGAAGGTGAGCACGGCGAAGTAGGTGCCGCGCAGGTGCAGAACGGCCAGGCCCATGACCACCGCCACCACGGCCGCGAGACCCGCACCGGCCGCGATGGCCACGGGCCAGCTCAAGGTCTCCAGGCCGATGGCGCTGGTGTAGGCGCCGATGCCGAAGAAGGCCGAGGTGGCGAGCGAGAGGTAGCGCGTGCTGCCGCAGAACAGCGCCCAGCTCGAGGACAGCGCGATGTACATCAGGCAGGTGAGCGCCATGGAGATCACGAAGTCGCTGCCGAAGCCGGGCAGGGCCACGGCCCAGCCGGTCAGGCCGAAGAGCACGAGCAGGTCGCGGATGAGGAACTGTCGGGAGGTCATGACGGGTCAGGCCTTTCGCGTCTTGCGCGAGAACAGCCCTTCGGGGCGCAGCAACAGCACGCCGATGAACACGATGTAGCTCAGCAAGGCCTTGAGCGAGGGGTTGGTGAAGTGCATGCCGATGGCTTCGATCACGCCCAGCAGCAGGCCGCCCGCGAGCGCGCCGCCCATGCTGCCGAAGCCGCCGAGGGTGATGACGATGAGCGCCGTCACGGTGTAGGGCTCGCCCATGGACGGGCTGATGGTGTAGGCCATGGACAGCAGGCAGCCGGCCACGCCCGACAGGCCCAGGCCGATGCCGAACATGAGCGGGTGCAGGCGCTTGGTGTCGATGCCCACGAGCATCGCGCCGGTGGGCGACTGCATGAGCGCGCGCACGCCCTTGCCCAGCAGGGTGGTGCGCAGCAGCACGATGAGCGCGCCCGCAAACAGCAGGGCCAGACCGAAGACCAGCAGCTTGTTCACCGCGAACTGCGCCTGCCCGCCAGGCAGGGGAATGGCGAAGGGCTGGGTGAGGTAGTCGTAGCCGCGCAGGTCGCCGCCCCAGATCCAGGAGATGGCGTTCTGCACGAAGAACATCAGGCCGAAGGCGACCATGAGGCCGCGCGCCTCGAACACGTCGAGGTTGGGCGAGGTGGCGGTGAGGCGGCGAAAGCACAGCCAGTGCACGGCCACGCCGATAGCCATGAGCAGCGCGAAGGACACCGGGATCATCCACAGCGGCGAGAGGCCGAAGGTGGCGGCCGCCATCCAGGTGATGAAGGCGCCCACCATCAGGAACTCGCCGTGCGCGATGTTGAGGATGCGCATGAGCCCGTACTGCAGGTTCAGGCCCAGCGCGACGAGCGCGTAGATGCCCCCGGTGATGAGACCGGAGGCGATCAGTTCAAGCCAGGAAGAGAAGGACATTCGATGAATGAGGGGGAGTGATCCAGAACGCCGCGGAACCGGCTTTGCCGGGCCGCAGGCGTTGCCCCCTTGAGGGGGTGACGCGCCGCAGGCGCGGCGCGGGGGCGGTCTTATCTCCAGGCGGGCTTGTTCGGGTTCAGCTTGGCCGTGGCCACCTGCTGCGGCCACACCACCTCGAACTCACCGTTCTGCCACTGGCCCACGGTGCCGGGCGTGCCCACGTTCTCGCTGCCCTGGAACCTGATGTCGCCGAGGATGGTTTTGTGCGTGGTGTTGGCCACGTAGTCGCGGATGGCCTTGCGGTCCAGGCCGTGCTGCTTGACGGCATTGGTGAGGATCTCCATGCCGGCCCAGCAGGCGCCGCTGGCCCAGCGGTCGGGCTCCTTCTTCTGGCTGGCCACGTGGGCGTCGAAGTAGGCCTTGGCGCCGGGGCTGGTCTTGCTGTTCCAGGAGCCCATGCCCAGCACGCCTTCGGCGCCGGCCGCGGTGATGACGTTCTTGTAGAGCGGGAAGGCCGTGCCCACCGAGGCGTAGAAGAACTTCGGGTTGAAGCCGATCTCCTTGGCCTGGCGGCTGGCGAGGATGGTGTCGGGCGGGTAGGTGAAGCCCACGAACGCGTCGGGGTTCTTGTCCTTGATGGCGCGCAGCGTGGGGCTGAGGTCCTTCACGCCGCCGGGGTAGCTGGTGTCCTGCACCAGGCTGATGCCGCTGCCCTGCAGCGCCACCTTGAGGGCGGCGTAGTTCTCCAGGCCGAACAGGTCGTCCACGTAGATGCAGGCCACGGTCTTGGCGCCGCTGGCCTTGAGCATGTCGACCAGGGCGTCGCACATGGGCTTGGGCTGCTGCAGCAGCAGGAAGAAGTAGGGCAGCTTCAGGTCCACCAGCCGCTTGGACAGCGCGGTGGGCGCCAGGAAGGGATAACCGAAGCGGTTGGCCAGCGGCGCGACGGCGAAGTTGGCGTTGGAGCCCCAGGGCGGCAGGATGAGGTCGACCTTGTCGCTGCCCATGAGTTTTTCGTAGGTGCGCACCACGGTCTCGACGTCGCTGCGGTCGTCGCTGCTGATGAGCTCGATCTTGCGGCGCACGCCTTTCACGTCCAGGCCGCCGGCGGCGTTCTGCTGCTCGGCCCAGAGCAGGAAGTTGGGCTCCTGGCTGGTCTGGGCGCCGCCCGTCCACGGGCCGGTGCGCGACATGCTGTAGCCCACGCGCACCGGCGCGCTCTGCGCCATCAGCTGCGGGGCGACCGCCATGGCGCCCACGGCGGCGGCGGTCTGCTGGATCATCACTCGGCGGTTGCTCATGGCCATGCTCGTCTCCTGGTGTTGGGGGGTGTCCTCGGACGCGGCCATGGTAGGAAAAGCCCCCGCGCGCCGCTGTACCGTGGGTGCACGGTCCGCTTGACCAATCGCGCATGGCGATGCGGGTTTACCCGCAATGCCACGCCCTCGCGCAGGCGGGGACATCACGCAACAATGGCAGCCCCGCCCCGCCACCCCCCAAGCCCCGTGAGCAAGCCCACCCCGATGAGCACCGACGCCGTGGCGCCCGCCGAGCGCGCGGCGATCTGGCGCGAGTGGGTGTGGACGCACTTCGGCGGCCTGGACTCCGACCTCTACGGCGACACCGACTTCGAGGGCCACATGAGCGCCTCGCAGGCGGGCGACGTGGTGCTGACGCGGCTGGAGGCCAACCGGCACCGTGTGATCAAGAGCGACCGCCAGGCGCGCGCGGGCGAGCGGCCCTACCTCAAGATCGTGGCGCCCTGGCGCGGCAGCGCGGGCGTGCAGCAATCGGGCCGCGAGGCCTGGGTGCGGCCCGGCGGCTGGGCCATCTACGACACCACCGACGCTTACGCCGTGGCCAACCCCGAGCAGGTGGAGCACCTGATCGTGATGCTGCCCAAGGCCCAGCTGGCCGAGCGCGGCCTGGCGCTGGAGCCACTGATGGCGCGGCAGATCGGCGGCGTCTCGGGCATCGCGCGCGTGGCGCTGGAGACCATGCGCACCACCTACCAGGAGCTGCCCGGCATGAGCGAGTCGGCCGCGCGCGGCGCGGGCGAAGCCATCGTGGAGCTGGTGCGGCTGTCGCTGCTGGAGCTGGCCGGGCGCGGCGACGGGCGCACGCAGCTGGAGGCGTTCCGCGACCGCATCCGCGTGCACATCGGCCGCCACCTGCGCGACCCCGGCCTGTCGCTGGACCACATCGCCAGCGCCATGAACTGCAGCAAGCGCCACCTGCACAAGGCCTTCAGCGCCGAGGACGACACGCTGGCGCAGTACATCCTGCGCCAGCGCCTGCAGGGCTGCATGCGCGAGCTGGGCGACGCGGCCAGCGCCACGCGCACCATCACCGAGATCGCGTTTTCCTGGGGCTTCAACAACACCGCGCACTTCAGCCGCGTGTTCCGCGAGCACACGGGGCAGACGCCGTCGGCCTACCGCGAACGGGCCCAGGCCGGCACCACCGGCTGAAGGGCCATCGGTCGAATGGCCGTGGCGCCCGCGGCCAATCGGCGCAGGCGGGAGCGGGCCGGCCGACCTCTCATGGGCTACCCCCCGCCCGTATACCAAGCCCCGTGGCAACCCCCTCGACCTCGCCGCCGTCGACGCGCCCGCCGCGTCGGCGAGGGACCAAGGTCTGGCGGTGCATCGGCGGGTGCTGGCTGCTGCTGGGCCTCTGGTGGCTCTGCCCGGCGGCCCAGGCCCAGCCGGTGTTCGAGGTGCCCACGCAGGCCGCCTCGGTGCCGCTGACCGACGAGCTGGAGTACTTCATCGACGAGACGGGCCGCTGGTGGCCCGAGTCCGGCGAAGCCCCGCCGGGCGGCTGGCGGCCCCTGCGCGAGCGCCGGCTCAACCAGGGCAACTTCGGCTTCGTGCCGCACACCCCATCTGGTTCCGGCTGACGCTGCGCTCGGCCCGCCCTATCGAGCGGACCTGGGTGGTCGGCACGCCGCAGCTCGAGTGGGTGGAATGGGTGCAGATGCGCGAAGGCCGAGTGGTCGGGCGGGCCGAGGCCGGGCTGGGCCCCACCCAAGGCACGCGGCCCGACAACCCCGAACCCGCGCGCACGTGCTGCTGGGCGGCTACTTCGGCCTGCTGGCGGGCCTGCTGGCCTACAACGGCTTCCTGGCGCTGCGCCTGCGCGACCCCGCCTATGGCTACTGCATCGCCTTCGGCATTGGCCTGGGCGTTTTCCAGCTCAGCAGCACCGGTTTCGGGCCGAGCTTCCTGTGGTCGCGGCACGCGCGCATGGGCGTGCTGCCTCCCCTCATGGCCGCCATCACCCACGACCTGCAGCAGCCCCTCTACGCGCTGAGCCTGGCCACCGAAAGCCTGGCGCGCCAGAACACCCAGCCCATGCCATCGCAGGCGCTGACCCAGATGCACTCGGCCCTGTTCTCCGCCGACGAGCTGATGGCCTCGCTGGCCATGAACGTGCGCCTGGACCGGGAGAACCTGCTGCCCGAGTTCGAGGTGTTCTCGGTGCAGAGCATGCTTGAACGCATCGACGCCCTGTTCGCCACGCGCACGCAGCAGGCCGGCCTGCGCTGGCGTGTGCCGCCCAGCTGGCGCCGGCCGTGCATTGAGCAGGCGTTTCGGCGCTGCCGTTTCAGCGCGGCGCGCAGGCGCGCGCCACCTTCATCGCCAGCTGGTGCAGGGCCTGCCAGGGCTCGGCGGGCCAGTCGGGGAACTTCAGGCCCTTGACGATGCCGTCCACGGTGTGGGCGTCGTCCAGCCAGCGCGCCAGCTGCGCCGTGCCCAGCGTGGGCAGCACGCGCTCGACCAGCTTTTCCTTCACGCCCCAGACGCGGCTTTCGCGCAGGGCGATGGGCAGCGGGCGGCCGTCGTCCACCGCGCCGCGCACGCGGTTGAGCGTGCGGATGTCCTCGGCCAGCGCCCAGTGCACCAGCACGGGCGCCTCGCCCTCCGCCTGCAAACCGTCGAGCATGCGCTGCACACGCGCCACCTGGCCGGCCAGCACGGCCTCGGCCAGCTTGAAGGCGTCGAAGCGCGCCACGTTGAGCACGGCCGACTCGACCTGCTCGAAGCCCAGCTCGCCCTGTGGGTGCAGCAGCGCGAGCTTCTGTATCTCCTGGTGCGCGGCCAGCAGGTTGCCTTCCACGCGGTCGGCGAAGAAGGCCAGGGTGCGCTGGCCTTCCTCGCCCGCGGCCACGCGCTGGCCCTGGGCCTGCAGGCGCGTGGCGATCCACTGCGGCAGGGCCTTGCGGTCCACCGGGTCGACGCGCACGGTCACGCCGTGGGCGTCGAGCGCGGCGAACCAGGCGCTCTTCTGCGTGGCCATGTCCAGGCGCGGCAGCACCACCAGGGTGAGCGTGCTGTCATTGCCGTCGGCGGACTCGGCCAGCTGCTGCAGGGCGGCCGAGCCGTCTTTGCCGGGCTTGCCCGAGGGCACGCGCACCTCGACGATCTGCTTGTCGGCGAACAGGCTCAACGAGGCGCCACTGGCCAGCACGGCCGACCAGTCGGCGTGCGCGCCGGCCATGGTGTGCACGGTGCGCTCGGTGTGGCCCTGGGCGCGCGCGGCGGCGCGGATGGCGTCGCCCGCTTCCTGGATCAGCAGCGGCTCGTCGCCGTGCAGGGTGTAGAGGCTGCGCAGGCCCTTCTGGAGCTGGGCCTGGAGCTGGTTCGCGGCGAGCTGCATGCCGTCAGAGCTGGCGCACCGACGCGAGGCGGCGGATCACCTGCTGCGCGATGTCGGTGGTCATGTCGCGGTAGAGCATCTGCTCTTCGGCGTCCTTGGCGAGCACCACGGTTTCGTTGAAGCTCAGGTCGCGTTCGAGCAGCAGCTCGCTGTCGTCGATCAGCATGCGATCTTCGCGCGTGCGCAGGTTGAAGCGGAAGCGCACGCGCAGCTGCAGTTCGCGCACCTGGCCGGCGGCCGTCTGGCCCACGACCACGCGCTCGCGCTGGTCCACCTGGGCGGTGAGGATCACCGGCGGCAGCGGGTTGCCGTCCACACGCAGTCCGTTGACCTGCATCTCGCGGCGCAGCTGCACGGTCACGTAGCCGGCCACGCCGGTGAGCTGCACGGCATCGAACGCGAAGTGCGGCGCCTCGCGCAGCTTGAAGCCGCAGGCCGGCAAGGCCAGGGCCGCCGCACCGCCGAGCAGGAGACGCCTGTTCATGGTCACACCACCACGTTGACGAGGCGGCCCGGCACCACCACGACCTTCTTGGGCGCGGCGCCGGCCGCCTGCTTGACGAAGGCCTCGCTGGCGAGCGCGGCGGCCTCGATGGCGGCCTTGTCGGCACTGGCCGGCACGGTGACGCTGCCGCGGTGCTTGCCATTGATCTGCAGCACGAGTTCGATCTGGTCGCGCTGCAGCGCGGACGCGTCGGCCTGCGGCCAGGGCGCGTCCAGCAGCTCGCCGGCCTGCGCGGCGTAGCCGAGCTCGTTCCAGAGCGTGTGCGCGATGTGCGGCGTGGCCGGGTACAGGCAGCGCAGCAGGATGCCGAAGCCCTCGGCGGCGGCGGCCTCGTCGCCCGCGCCCTCGGGCGTGAAGCCCTCCAGCGCATTGAGCATCTTCATGGCGCCCGAGACCACGGTGTTGTATTGCATGCGCTGGTAGTCGTAGTCCACCTGCTTGAGCACGGTGTGGATCTCCAGTCGCAGCGCCTTGGCGGCCTGGGACAGCGTGGCCTGGCCCACGCCCGCGGCCAGCGCGCCCTGCGACGCACCGGATGGGCCCTGCGCCCGGCGCTTGTGGCCGTAGCCCCAGACCCGGCGCAGGAAGCGGTAGCTGCCCTCCACCGCGGCGTCGTTCCACTCCAGCGTGGCCTCGGGCGGCGCGGTGAACATGGTGTACAGGCGCGCGGTGTCGGCGCCGTACTTCTCGATCAGGTCCTGCGGGTCGACGCCGTTGTTCTTGGACTTGGACATGGTGCCCACGCCCTCGTAGTCGATGGGCGTGCCCACGGGCAGGTCACCGACGGCGTTCTTCAGCTTCGCGCCGACGATCTTGCCGCCCTCGTCGAGCACGTTGTCCACGTCGTGCGGCCAGAAGTACTCCTTGGCGCCCTTGTCGGTGCGGCGGCTGTAGATGTGGTTGAGCACCATGCCCTGCGTGAGCAGGTGGGTGAAGGGCTCGTCCACCGTGACCAGGCCGAGGTCGCGCATGACCTTGGTCCAGAAGCGCGCGTACAGCAGGTGCAGGATGGCGTGCTCGATGCCGCCGATGTACTGGTCCATGCCGCTGCCGCCGGTGGCCAGCTTCTGGTCGCGCATCCAGTAGGCCGTGCCCTCGGCCACCATGCGCTCGCTGTTCTTCGGGTCGCAGTAGCGCATGAAGTACCAGGACGAGTCCACGAAGGTGTCCATGGTGTCGGTCTCGCGCCGCGCCGCCGCGCCGCACACCGGGCAGACCACGCCGGCGTGGAAGCCCTCGTGGTGGTTGAGCGGGTTGCCACTGCCATCGGGCACGCAGTCCTCGGGCAGGACCACGGGCAGGTCTTTCTCGGGCACGGGCACGGCGCCGTGTTCGGGGCAGTGAATGATGGGGATGGGCGTGCCCCAGTAGCGCTGGCGGCTGATGCCCCAGTCGCGCAGGCGCCAGGTGGTTTTCTTCTCGCCCAGGCCCTGGGCGGCCAGCGCCTCGGCGACCTTGTCGACGGCGGCCTGGTAGCCCAGGCCATCGAGGAAGCCGCTGTTGACGCAGACGCCGCGCTGCTTGTCGCCGTACCACTCCTGCCAGGCGTCGGCGCTGAAGGTTTCGCCTTCGACCGCCACCACCTGCGGGATCGCCAGGCCGTACTTCCTGGCGAAGGCGAAGTCGCGCTCATCGTGGGCGGGCACGCCCATGACGGCGCCGTCGCCGTAGCCCATGAGCACGTAGTTGCCGACCCACACCGGCACGGCCGCGCCGGTGATGGGGTGGGTGACGCTCAGGCCGGTGGGCAGACCTTCCTTGTCTTTCAGCGCCAGCTCGGCCTCGGTGGTGCCGCCCTTCTTGCATTCCTCGATGAAGGCGGCGAGCGCCGGGTCGCTGGCGGCCGCGTGCGTGGCCAGCGGGTGCTCGGGCGCCACGGCGCAGAAGGTGACGCCCATGATGGTGTCCGCGCGCGTGGTGAAGACGTAGAGGCGGCCGTCGCCGATGAGGGCGCCGCTGGCGTCCTGGATCTGGTGCGGAAAGGCGAAGCGCAGGCCCTCGCTCCTGCCGATCCAGTTCTCCTGCATCAGGCGCACCTTGTCGGGCCAGCCGCTGAGCGTGGCCTTGGGGTTGCCGATCTGCACGTGGTCGAGCAGCTCGCCCGCGTACGAGGTGATGTTGAGGTAGTAGCCCGGGATCTCGCGCTTCTCGACCAGCGCGCCGGTGCGCCAGCCGCGGCCGTCGATGACCTGTTCGTTGGCGAGCACGGTGTGGTCCACCGGGTCCCAGTTCACCACCTGGGTCTTGCGGTAGGCGATGCCCTTTTCCAGCATCTTGAGGAACAGCCACTGGTTCCAGTGGTAGTAGTCGGGCGAGCAGGTGGCGACCTCGCGGCTCCAGTCGATGGCCAAGCCCATGGCCTGCATCTGCCGCTTCATGTAGGCGATGTTGTCGTAGGTCCACTTCGCGGGCGGCACCTTGTTCTTGATCGCCGCGTTCTCGGCCGGCAGGCCGAAGGCGTCCCAGCCCATGGGCATGAGGACGTTGTAGCCCTTCATGCGCAGCTGGCGCGTGAGCATGTCGTTGATCGTGTAGTTGCGCACGTGGCCCATGTGCAGCTTGCCGCTCGGGTAGGGCAGCATGGAGCAGGCATAGAACTTGGGCTTGCCGGCGTCTTCGGTGACGCGGTAGGCGTCGCGGGCGGTCCAGTGGGCCTGCGCGGCGCGCTCGACGTCTTGGTGGGCGTATTTGTCTTGCATGGGAACGGGGAAGACCAGGGAAGCCGGACGGGCGCGGCTCGCCCGTGGGAGCGGGGATTTTAGGCCGCGCGCCCGGCGGGCGCCGCCGGCGCGCGCCCTCGTCGGTGAACCGCCACCGGCCGGCTAGGCCTGGCGCAGCCCCAGCACGTCGAACATGTCGAACAGCCCGGCGCGGCGGCCGGCGAGGAAGCGCACCGCGCGCAGGCTGCCCTGGGCGTAGGTGCTGCGGCTGGCGGACTTGTGCGTGATCTCGATGCGCTCGCCGGTGCCCGCGAACAGCACCGTGTGGTCGCCCACGATGTCACCGCCGCGGATGGTGGCGAAGCCAATGCTGGACGGGTCGCGCTCGCCGGTGACGCCCTCGCGCGCGTAGACCGCGCAGTCCTTGAGGTCGCGGCCCAGGGCATCGGCGATGACCTCGCCCATCTTGAGCGCGGTGCCGCTGGGCGCGTCCACCTTGTGGCGGTGGTGGGCCTCGATGATCTCGATGTCGTAGCCGGTGGACAGGGCCTTGGCCGCCATTTCCAGCAGCTTGAGCGTGACGTTCACGCCCACGCTCATGTTGGGCGCCATCACGATGGCGATGCGCTGGGAGGCCTCGGCGATGCGGGCCTTCTGCGCCTCGCTGAAGCCGGTGGTGCCGATGACCAGGTTGACGCCCTGCGCCACACAGGCGTCCAGGTGGTCCATGGTGCCCTCGGGGCGGGTGAAATCGATCAGGCAGTCGCTGCCCTGCAGGCCCTGGGCGAGATCGGCGGTGATCGGCACACCGGTCGGCTGGCCGGCGTAGGCGCCGGCGTCCTGCCCGATGGCGGGGCTGGCGGCCACGTCGAGCGCGCCGCTGAGCCGGCAGTCGCCGCTGTCGCGCACGGCCTCGATCAGCATGCGGCCCATGCGGCCGCTGGCCCCCGCGACACAGACGCGGTGGGGGGTGGTTGCAACGCTCATCGGCCCGACTCCAGCGGCGGGAAGTTGGTGGTGGCGGGTGCGGGCGCGGCGCTGGCGGGCAGCGGCGGGGCCTGCGGCTTGTTGCGCTCGGCGAAGTCCTTGAGCTGCTGCTCGGTGGCCTCGAGCACGGGCGGCTTGGCCTTTTTGTCGCGGCGTACGTCCAGCGAGGCCACGAACTCGGCCTCGGTGGGCAGCTCGTCGGCCTCGTGGCGCTCGAGCACGCCGTCCTTGAAGAACACGGTCACTCGGCGGCGCAGCGGCTCCTGGCCCCGGCGCTGCAGGGTGAAGACGTAGTCCCAGCGGTCGGCGTGGAACACGCTGGCCAGCAGCGGCGAGCCCAGGATGTCGCGCACCTGTTCGCGCGGCATGCCGGGCTTGAGCGCCTCGACCTGCTCGCGGGTGATCACATTGCCTTGAAGGATGTCGATCTTGTATGGCGTGACCCAGTTGGCCACGCTGCCACAACCGCCCAGCGCCAGCAGGGCAACCAGCGCGAGCGAGATTCGGAACTTGGAGAAGGACATGGCGAAAACCCGGGGTGGGGGCCTGCTGGCCCTGCACTGGCGCGGCCGGCGCAAGGCGGACGATAATCGGTCGGCCATTGTAGTGAGCCCGAAGCGAGCGCCATGTCCAACATCGAAGACCTCAAGAGCACCGGCCTGAAGGCCACGCTGCCGCGCCTGAAGATCCTGGAGGTCTTTCAGAACGCCACGCAGCGCCACATGACGGCCGAGGACGTGTTCCGCGTGCTGCTCGACGAGCGCAGCGACATCGGCCTGGCCACCGTCTACCGCGTGCTGATGCAGTTCGAACAGGCTGGCCTGCTCACGCGCAGCAATTTCGAGTCGGGCAAGGCCGTCTACGAACTCAACGAGGGCCAGCACCACGACCACCTGGTCTGCCTGGACTGCGGGCGCGTCGAGGAATTCTTCGATGCGGAGATCGAGAAGCGCCAGCAGATGGTGGCCAAGTCGCGCGGCTTCGCGCTGCAGGAGCACGCGCTGTCGCTCTACGCGAACTGCACCAAGGGCGACTGCCCGCACCGCGGCGCCGGCAAGGTCCCCGGCGGCCACCGCTAGGCGCGGCGTTCGTCACTCGTCGCGCGACATCGCGGCGCGGTGGCGCTGCACGAACTCCTGGTAGGTGTCGATGCCGCGCAGCTGCAGGATGGTGTTGCGCACGGCGGCCTCCACCAGCACGGCGATGTTGCGCCCCGCCACCACCTGAATCACGGCCTTGCGCACGGGCACGCCCAACACATCCTGGTACAGCGGCTCATAGGGCATACGCTCGTAGTCGCGCTCCATGGTCTCGCGGCGCACCAGGTGCACGATGAGCTGCAGCCGCATCTTGCGGCGCACCGCCGTCTCGCCAAAGATCGCCTTGATGTCGAGCAGGCCGATGCCGCGCACCTCCAGCAGGTTCTGCAGCAGCTCGGGGCAGCGGCCTTCCACGCTGGTCTGGTTGATTCGGTACAGGTCCACCGCGTCGTCGGCCACCAGGCCGTGGCCGCGCGAGATGAGCTCCAGCCCCAGCTCGCTCTTGCCCAGGCCCGATTCGCCCGTGATCAGGACCCCCATGCCCAGGATGTCCATGAACACGCCGTGCATGGTGGCGCGGTCGGCGAAATGGCGCGACAGGTAGGCGCGCAGCACGTCGATCACGAAGGCCGCGGACTCGTGGGTCGCGAACATCGGGATCTGCGCGCGCTCGCACATCGCGAGCAGTTCGTCGGGCGCGGGCTTGTCGTCGGCCACCACCAGCACCGGCGGCTCCAGCGTCACGATGCGCGCCACGCGGCGCTTGTTGTCCTCGGTGCTGGGGCTGGTGAGGTAGGCCACCTCACGCTCGCCGATGACCTGCAGGCGGTAGGGGTGGATGTAGTTGAGGTAGCCGACCAGGTCGGCGCCCGAGCGCGCCGCGCGGATCGCCACCTCGTCGAAGCGGCGCTCGGAGGCCCCCAGGCCGGCGATCCACTGCCACTTCAGCGTGTCCCGGTGGTCCTCGAAGAGGACGTCGGCGCTGACGACGGTGGGTTTCAATGGAGAACGGGGTTCAGGCCGCGGCGTGCGCGGACTGCCAGTTGGAAATCAGCCCGTGCAGCGCACCGGCGTCGGACGAAAACTTCATGCGCTCGCGCAAGGCGCTGTCGCTGAGCAGCTCGGCGATCTCCGACAGGATTTCCAGGTGTTTCTGCGTGGCCGCCTCGGGCACCAGCAGGAAGATCATGAGCTGCACCGGCAACTCGTCCGGGGCGTCGAAGCCAATGGGACTGGCGAGCTGGAACACCGCCGCCAGCGGCTGCTTGAGACCCTTGATGCGGCCATGCGGAATGGCCACGCCATGGCCCAGGCCGGTGGACCCCAGGCGTTCGCGCGCGAACAGGCTGTCGGTGATGAGCGCGCGGTTGAGGCCGTGCAGGGTTTCGAACAGCAGGCCCGCTTCCTCGAAGGCGCGCTTTTTGCTGCTGGCGTCGACGGCGACGAGCACCTGCGCGGCGGGCAATATGGCAGACAGTCGGTTCATGGGGGCCCTTTCGGGCGCGGATTATGCGCTTCTGCTTTCCTACGCCTAGATGAAAAGGACAAAAAAGCCGCTTGACAATTCAAGCGGCTTGTTGCATTGCAGCACGACCGGGAACCCGCTAACGGCGCGGGTTGTGACCGTTTTCACATCAGGCGTTTGACGGCTTCGTGGTTGTGTTCCTGGGTCTTGGTCTTGTAACGCAGCACCTGGCGGTCGAGCTTGTCGGCCAACTCATCGACGGCGGCGTACAGATCGGCATGGGCGCTCTCGGCGAACAGGTCCCGGCCTTTCACGTGGATGTTGCATTCCGCACGCTGCCGCAGGGCCTTTTCCTTGAGGTTGTCCACTTTCAACAGCACCCGGATGTCGACGACCTGGTCGAAGTGTCGGGAAATGCGTTCGAGCTTGCTGGTGACGTAGCCGCGCAGGGCGGGGGTGACCTCGAGGTCGTGACCGTTGATCGTCAGGTTCATGGATGAGCCTCCAATTGCTCCGGGTTGACACAGGCCGCCGGCGGCAGGGCCATCCGGCGACCACGGGATGGCTTGAGACCCACTATGCCGACGATGCCCTGAGCACGCAAGCCGAAACCGTCAGAAATCGTGACTTCCGGATCGCCTTCAGGACCGGCGGTCGGGCCCCTGCTGCGCGCCGTGCAGGCGAAGCCGCCGCGCCACCACCACGCTGGCGCAGCTGGCGACCACGCCGATGAGGCCCGCCACCCAGTAGTGCTCCACCCGACCGGCGGCGTCGCGCACGATGATCAGCCCGCCGACGAGCGAAGCCAGGCCCATGGCGGCCGACTGCACCGCGGCGTTGAGCGCCATGAAGGTGCCACGCAGGCGCGGCTCGGCGGCCGAGGTGATGATGGCCATGCCCGGGATCATGCGGCCCGACATGAGCACGAAGAAGCCGGTGGACACGAGCAGCGCGACCCACAGCGGCGCCGGCGGCAGCAGCGTGGTGGCCATGAGCGGCAGCGCCACGAGCAGGGCCAGGCGGGTGAAGGTGGGCACCTTGCCGTGCCGGTCGGTCATGCGGCCGAACCAGCGCGCCGTCAGCAGGGTGACCGCGCCGCCCACCAGGTACAGCAATGGGATGTCGGCGTCGCCCAAACCCACGTTGGCCTGCATGTAGATGGTGATGAAGGGGATCACCGTGAAGCCGGTGAACATCATGAGCGCCGACATCGCAAAGGCGCGCCAGTGGTTGCGCTCGGCCAGCGCCGAGGCCAGGCCGCGCCAGACCGTGGGCGGGCCGGCCCGCAGGTGGCCGCGCAGCGGCGGCAGGGTCAGGCTGGCGGCGGCCAGGCACACGGCGCACAGCAGCGCGATGGCGATGAAGGTGGCGTGCCAGCCCGCCCAGCCGGCCAGCCACAGGCCCAGCGGCACCCCGGCCACCGTGGAAAACGAGAAGGCGGACATGACGATGCCCATGGCGCGACCGCGCCGCTCGAAAGGCACCACGTCGGCCACGATGGTCTGCGCCAGCGCCGACAGCACGCCGCCGAACACGCCGGCGGCGATGCGCGCGCCCATGAGAAAACCGTAGCCCGGGGCCAGGCCGCAGGCCAGCGTGGCCAGGGCGAACAGGCCATAAAGACCCAGCAGCAGCGTGCGGCGGTCGAAGCGGTCGACGTAGGTGGCCGCGAGCAGGCCCGAGGCACCGGCCGACAGCGTGTAGGCCGACACCAGCAGGCCGAACTGCGCGTCGCTGATGCCGAAGAGCCGCGTGAACTGCGGCCCCAGGGGCATCACGATCATGAAGTCCAGGATGTGGGTGAACTGGATGCCGGCCACGGTGAGCAGCAGCCAGCGTTCGCGCGTGGGACTGAGGGGCGAGGGATCGGTCACGGGCAGCGGTCGAGGCAGGGTGGCCGAGTGTCGCCGATGCCGTGTCGCGGCGCCCACGCGCCCCTGTGCTCCCGCCCATGGACAACGCCCTGGCGGCGCATCGCGCGCGATCAAGGAGGCCCTGCCCACCCAGCCGCCGGCCGAATCGCCGTGATAGCGTAGCGGGCCGAACGACTTCGACAGGAGCCCCGCATGCCCCCCACCCATGGCCCCCTCGCCGCGCCGGTCGCGCGCCGCGCCCGCCTGGCCCTGCAGGCCCCCTCCTCCCGGTCACGCTGAGCACGACCCGCGGGCCCGGCATGTCGCTCGACACCGTCCTCAGCCACAGCATTCCCTTGCGCCACCCCGGCGGGCCCAGGGCCGACGGCTGCGCCCTCGTGCTCATGGGCGGCGGCGCGCGCACCGCCTACCAGGCCGGCGTGCTCAAGGCCGTGGCCGCCATGCTGCCCGAGGGCGGCGCGGCCTTTCCCTTCCGCTGGCTGTTCGGCACCTCGGCCGGCGCCCTCAACGCCAGCTTCCTGGCCTGCCGCGCGGGCGATGGCGCCGCCGCGCTGCCCGCGCTCGGCGAGTTCTGGCTGAAGCTGCGCTCCGACCAGGTCTACCGCCTGGACGCACCCAACTGGGTGCGCGCCAGCCGCGTGCTCGCGGGCTGGACGCTGGCGCGTCAGGTCAAGCGCCACCGCGCCCTGCTCGACACCCTGCCCCTGGTGAACACCCTGCACCGCCACATCGACCTGCAAGGGCTGGAGACGGCGCTGGAGCGCGGCGCGATCGACGTGCTCGGCGTGACCGCGTCGAGCTACTCCACCGGCGAGCACTGGACCTTCTGCCAGACCCGCGCCGACAGCACCGTGCCGGCCTGGCACCGGCCCGGGCGACGCGCCGAGTTCCAGCCCATCACCATCGAACACCTGATGGCCTCCAGCGCCATTCCCTTCCTGTTTCCGGCCGTGCCCCTGTGGGTGAGCGGTCACCGCGAGCACTTCGGCGACGGCTCCATGCGCCAGCTCTCGCCCCTGTCGCCCGCCATCCAGTTCGGCGCGCGCCGCATCCTGGTCGTGGGCGTGGGCCAGCCGCAGCGCGCGGGCCTGGCCGGGCGGCACGACACCGCCGAACTCACGGCGGGCACCATCGCCGGCCACGCCATGGCCAGCGTCTTCCACGACACCCTTCAGGCCGACGTGGAGCAGACCATGCGCGTGAGCCAGACCCTGGCGCGCCTGCCGCCGGAGGTCTCGACCCTTCTGCCCTACCACCCGGTGGAGGTGATGGCCATCCAGCCCAGCGTGTCGCTCGACGAACTCGCGCTCAAGCACGTGAACGAACTGCCCGTGACCACGCGCCACACGCTCATCGGCCTGGGCGCGCTGGACACGCGGCGCGGCGCCAACGCCAGCGCCGCCGCCCTCGCCAGCTACCTGCTGTTCGAGCCCGGCTTCGTGCACGCGCTCATGGCCCTGGGCGAGCACGACGCCTGGCGCCGCCAGGACGAGCTGAAGGCCTTCCTGGCGCCCGCTGGCAGCCCCGCCGCACCAGGCCCGGTGCGATAATCGCGGCCGTTTTTGCACACGGAGCCCTTGATGGACAGCACACCCCCCAGTCGTGTGCTTTCAGCCCTCCCCGCGACCGTCTGAGCAGCGCCCTGACGCTGCGGCCTGGACGGGCGGCTGGCTGAAAGCGCCACCGAACCCGCCGGCCGGATTCCCGGCCACCGCCAGACCGCCACCGACACGCAGGAGCGCGCCATGCTCAATGTCTTCACCCTGGCCAACGGCCGCCTCTTCCAGGAAGAGATCGAGTCCCTGGAAGAGCTCGCCAAGTTCAAGCCCATCTGGGTCGACCTGGAAGACCCCACCCCCGAAGAACGCCGCTGGGTCAAGCAGCATTTCGGCCTGTCCATCCCGGAAGACGCGATGGACGAGGACATCGAGGAGTCGGCGCGCTTCTTCGAGGAGGACAACGGCGAGCTGCACGTGCGCAGCGACTTCCTCATCGACGACGACGAAGACCCGCGCGCGGTGCGCGTGGCCTTCATCCTCAACGAGCACAACGACTCGCTCAAGAGCCGCGGCGTGCTGTTCTCCATCCACGACGAAGACGTGCCCGTGTTCCGCCTGCTGCGCATGCGCGCGCGGCGCATGCCCGGCCTGATCGACGACGCCAAGGACGTGCTGCTGATGCTGTTCGACGCCGACGCCGAGTACTGCGCCGACACGCTGGAGGACATCTACGACGACCTGGAAACGGTGAGCGCCAAGGTGCTCTCCAGCGAGGCCAGCGACTCGGCCCTGGGCGAGGCACTGTCGGCCATCGCGCGCCACGAGGACATGTCGGGCCGCATCCGCCGCAACGTCATGGACACGCGCCGCGCGGTGAGCTTCATGATGCGCAGCCGCCTGCTGAGCGCCGAGCAGTTCGAGGACGCGCGCCAGATCCTGCGCGACCTCGACTCGCTCGACGGCCACACCGCGTTCCTGTTCGACAAGATCAACTTCCTGATGGACGCCACGGTCGGTTTCATCAACATCAACCAGAACAAGATCATCAAGATCTTCTCGGTGGCCAGCGTGTCCCTGCTGCCACCGACGCTGGTGGCCAGCAGCTACGGCATGAACTTCCAGTTCATGCCCGAACTGACCTGGCGCTTCGGTTACCCGCTGGCGATCGGGCTGATGGTGCTGTCGGCCGTGGTGCCGATGCTCTACTTCAGGAAAAGGGGTTGGCTACGCTGACTCGCCGAGCAGGCGCTCGACGATGGCCGCGCTGTAGCGGCTCGCCACCTGCGTGAGGAAGCGCGGGAAGTCCACGTGGGCCGCGTCGTCGGCGCGGTCGGAGATGGTGCGCACCACCGCCAGCGGCACGCCGAAATCCGCGCACACCTGGGCCACGGCCGCGCTCTCCATGTCCACGGCCAGCGCGTCCGGCAGTTCGCGCTGCAGGGCCTCGCTCTCGGCGGTGCGCGAAACGAAGCGGTCGCCCGTCAGGAGCAGGCCCCGGTGCACGCGCGAGTCGCCCAGGCCGAAGGCCTCGACCGCCGCGGCGCCCAGGGCAGCCGGGGCCTCGCGCAGCGTGGCCTCGCAGGCGCGCGCCAGTCGATCGCTCAGGGCCCCGTCGGAAGCGAAGCGCGAGCGCCCGTAGCCCGGCACCTCATGGCGCGGAAAGACCGGCGACGCGTCCATGTCGTGCTGCAGCAGTTCGGCCGCCACCACCACGTCGCCCACCTTCACGCCCGCGCCCAGGCCACCGGCCACGCCCGTCATCACGACCGCGCTGGCGCCGAAGCGCGCGATCAGCAGCGCGGTGGTGGTGGCCGCCGCGGCCTTGCCGATGCCCGAGAGCACCGCCACCACCTCCTGCCCATGCAGGTGGCCGCGCCAGAAACCGCGCCCGGCGAACGCGGTGCGCTGCTCGTCGGGCAGCAGCGCGAGCACGGCCTCGAGCTCCTGCGGCAGGGCGCTGACCAGCGCAAGCGTCATGCCGGCTCAGACCTTCACTTGTCGCGCAGCTCGCGGCGCAGGATCTTGCCCACCGGCGTCTTGGGCAGATCGGTGCGGAACTCGATCACGCGCGGCTGCTTGTAGCCCGTGAGGTTGGCGCGGCAGAACTCGCGCACCTGCTCTTCGGTGAGCGACGGGTCCTTCTTCACGATCACCAGCTTCACGGCTTCGCCGGTCTTGTCGTCCGGCACGCCCACCACGGCGCACTCCAGCACGCCGGGCAGCTGCGCGACCACGTCCTCGACCTCGTTCGGGTAGACGTTGAAACCGCTGACCAGCACCATGTCCTTCTTGCGGTCCACGATCTTGAAGTAGCCGCGCTCGTCCATGATCCCGATGTCGCCACTCTTGAAGAAGCCGTCGGGCGTCATGACCTTGGCGGTCTCATCCGGGCGCTGCCAGTAGCCCGCCATCACCTGCGGGCCGTGGATCGCAATCTCGCCGGGTTGGCCCACGGGCACCTCGCGGCCCTCGTCGTCCAGGCACTTCAGGCGCGTATTGGGCAGGGGCACGCCGATGGTGCCGGTGTACTCGGTGCTGGTGGTGGGGTTGCAGGTGGCCGAGGGGCTGGTTTCGGACAGGCCGTAGCCCTCGCAGATCGGGCAGCCGGTTTTCTCGAGCCAGCGCTTGGCCACCGCGCCCTGCACCGCCATGCCGCCGCCCACCGAAACCTTCAGGTGGCTCCAGTCCACGGTGTTGAAGTCGGGGTGATTGGCCAGGCCGTTGAACAGCGTGTTCACCGCGGGAAAGCTGTGGAAGCGGTGCTTGCTCAACTCCTTGAGCACCGCCGGCAGGTCGCGCGGGTTGGGGATGAGGATGGTTTTGCCGCCCACGCGCAGGCTCAGCATCATGTTCACGGTGAACGCGAAGATGTGGTACAGCGGCAGCGCGCACACGCTGGTGGGCTGCTCGCCGGCCGGGACCTTCTTCATCACCGGGTCGTTCCAGGCCTCGGACTGCAGCACGTTGGCGATGATGTTGCGGTGCAGGAGCACCGCGCCTTTGCTCACGCCCGTGGTGCCGCCGGTGTACTGCAGCACGGCCATGTCGTCGGCCTTGATCTCGGGCTTCTTGAACGCGCCGCGCGCGCCGCGCGCGAGGGCGTCGTTGAAGCGCACGGCCTGCGGCAGGTTGAAGGCCGGCACCATCTTCTTGACCTTGCGCACCACGTAGTTCACCAGGCCACCCTTGAGCAAGCCCAGCATGTCGCCCATGGCCGCAAGCACCACGTGCTTCACCGGCGTGGCCGCGATGCACTGTTCCAGCGTGCGGGCGAAGTTCTCGATGATGACGATGGCCTTGGCGCCCGAGTCCTTGAGCTGGTGCTCCAGTTCGCGCGCGGTGTACAGCGGGTTCACGTTCACCACCACCAGGCCCGCGCGCAGGATGCCCGCGACGACCACCGGGTACTGCGGTACGTTGGGCATCATGATCGCCACGCGGTCGCCCTTCACGAGGCCCAGGCCCTGCAGGTAGGCCGCCACGGACTGAGAGGCCGCGTCGGTCTGCGCGAAGCTCACGTCCTTGCCCATGAAGCTGTAGGCGGTCCGATCGCCGAAGCGCCGGAAGCTCTCCTCCATCAGGTGCACCAGCGAGGGGTACTGGTTCACGTCGATGTCGGCGGGCACCCCTTCGGGGTAAGCGGCGAGCCAAGGACGGTCGGCGGTGGCGGTCGGCATGCAGGTCTCCTCTCGTTGTGCGCCCGATGGGCGAGGTCTCACTCCACGGCTTTGGTGATGTCCTCGACGACTTTCTTGGCGTCGCCGAAGACCATCATGGTCTTGTCCATGTAGAACAGTTCGTTGTCCAGGCCCGCATAGCCCGCGGCCATGGAGCGCTTGTTCACGATCACGGTCTTGGCCTTGTAGGCCTCCAGGATGGGCATGCCGTAGATGGGGCTGCCCTTTTGCAGCGCCAGCGGGTTGACCACGTCGTTGGCGCCCAGCACGATGGCCACGTCCGCCTGCCCGAACTCGCCGTTGATGTCCTCCATCTCGAACACCTGGTCGTAGGGCACTTCGGCCTCGGCCAGCAGCACGTTCATGTGGCCCGGCATGCGCCCGGCCACGGGGTGGATGGCGTACTTCACCGTGATGCCCTTGTGCGTGAGCTTCTCGGCCAGCTCCTTCACCGCGTGCTGCGCGCGCGCCACCGCCAGGCCGTAGCCCGGCACGATGACCACGGTTTCGGCGTTGCCCAGGATGAAGGCCACGTCGTCGGCGCTGCCGCTCTTGGCGGTGCGCTGCACGCCGCCGCTGGCCACCGCGCCGGCCTCGCCGCCGAAGCCACCCAGGATGACGCTGATGAACGAGCGGTTCATGGCCTTGCACATGATGTAGCTCAGGATCGCGCCCGAGCTGCCCACCAGCGAGCCGGCGATGATCAGCATGCTGTTGTTCAGGCTGAAGCCGATGCCCGCCGCCGCCCAGCCCGAGTAGCTGTTGAGCATGGACACCACCACCGGCATGTCGGCGCCGCCGATGGGGATGATGATGAGCACGCCCAGGATGAAGCCCAGGGCGATCACCAGCACGATGTCCATCCAGCTCTGCGAGTGCCAGAAGCCGAAGATGAAGAAGGCCGTGGCCAGGCCCAGCAGCAGGTTGAGCTTGTGCTGCCCGGCGAAGGTGACCGGCGCGCCCTGGAACAGGCGGAACTTGTACTTGCCCGAGAGCTTGCCGAAGGCGATGACCGAGCCGCTGAAGGTGACCGCGCCGATGAAGGCGCCCAGGGCCAGCTCGATGCGGTTGCCGCCCGGGATGGGCTGGGCGTGCGCGGCGATGCCGAAGGCCCAGGGCTCGGCCACCACGGCCACCGCGATGCACACCGCCGCCAGGCCGATCATGCTGTGCATGAAGGCCACCAGCTCGGGCATCTTGGTCATCTCGACCTTCTTGGCCATATAGGCGCCGACGCCGCCGCCGACCACCAGGCCGCCGAGCACGTAGACCATGCCCTGGGCCTTGCCGCCCGAGAGTTCGACGATGAGCGCGGCGGTGGTGAGCACGGCGATGGCCATGCCCGTCATGCCGAAGACGTTGCCCCGGATGGAGGTGGTGGGGTGCGACAGACCCTTCAGGGCCTGGATGAAGCAGACCGAAGCGATCAGGTACAGCAGGACGACCAGGTTCATGCTCATGCTTTGTCTCCCGCGGCCGGGGCCTTCTTCTCTTTCTTCTTGAACATCTCCAGCATGCGGCGCGTGACCAGGAAGCCGCCGAAGACGTTGACCGCCGCCAGCGCCACGGCCAGCACGCCCATGGTCTTGCCCAGCGGGGTTTCGGTGAGCGCGGCGGCCAGCATGGCGCCCACGATCACGATGGCCGAGATGGCGTTGGTCACGGCCATGAGCGGCGTGTGCAGCGCGGGCGTCACCGTCCACACCACGTGGTAGCCCACGTAGATGGCCAGCACGAAGATGATGAGGTTGATGAGGGTGGGAGAGACGGCGTCCATGGGCGGCTCCTAGGTTTTCTTGATCTCGGTGATGCGGTTGCCTTCACCCAGCAGCACCACGCGCGGCTTCCAGCCCGGCACCGCGCTGTCGGCCACCGGCGAGTAGGTGCAGATGATCAGCAGGTCGCCCACATGGGCCTTGCGCGCGGCCGCGCCGTTGAGCGAGATGGCGCCCGAGCCGCGCGCGGCCTTGATGATGTAGGTGGAGAAACGCTCGCCGTTGTTGACGTTGTAGAGCTCGATCTTCTCGAACTCACGCATGTCGGCGGCGTCCAGCAGGTCTTCGTCGATGCCGCAGGAACCTTCGTAGTGCAGGTCGGCTTCGGTCACGGTGGCGCGGTGCAGCTTGGCCCGCAGCATCACGCGGCTGGCGGCATCGCTCATTTGCGCTTGACCTCGCCGGCTTGGGTCATCAGACAGGCGACCACGATGTCGTCGTCCATCGGCACCTGCACGGCGCTGGCGTCCTTGGGCAGCACGAGCTTCAGGAAGTCGAGCACGTTGCGCGCGTACAGCGCGGAGGCGTCGGCCGCCACCAGCGCGGGCAGGTTGGTCTCGCCGATGATCGTCACGCCGTGCTTGACGACCGTCCTGTCGGCTTCGGTGAGCGGGCAGTTGCCGCCGACGCTTCCATCGGCATTGGCGGGGCCCTTGCCCGCCGCGATGTCCACGATCACCGAGCCAGGCTTCATGCTCTTGACCATCTCTTCGGTGATCAGCGTGGGCGCCGCGCGGCCGGGAATGAGCGCGGTGGAGATCACCACGTCGGCCATCGCCACGCGCTTGGCCACCTCGGCGGCCTGGCGCTGCAGCCAGCTCGGCGGCATGGGCTTGGCGTAGCCGCCCACGCCCTCGGCCGCTTCCTTCTCCTCCGGCGTTTCGTAGGGCACGTCGATGAACTTGCCCCCCAGGGACTCGATCTGCTCCTTCACGCTGGGGCGCACGTCGCTGGCCTCGATGACCGCGCCCAGGCGCTTGGCCGTGGCGATCGCCTGCAGACCCGCCACGCCCACGCCCAGGATGACCACGCGCGCGGCCTTCACGGTGCCGGCGGCCGTCATGAGCATGGGGAAAAAGCGCGGGTAGGCGTTGGCCGCGAGCATCACGGCCTTGTAGCCGGCGATGTTGGCCTGCGAGGACAGCACGTCCATGCTCTGCGCGCGCGTGGTGCGTGGCGCGGCCTCCAGCGCGAAGCCGGTGAGCCCGGCGGCGGCCAGGGCCCGCAGGCCTTCGGCGTCGAAGGGGTTGAGCATGCCCACCAGGGTGGCGCCGGCTTTCATCAGCGGCAGCTCGCTGGCCTGCGGGCTGCGCACCTTGAGCACGAGGTCGGCGCCCAAGGCGCCGGCGGCGTCGGTGATCTGCGCGCCCGCCGCTTCGTACGCGGCGTCGGTGGCGCTGGCGTGCAAGCCGGCGCCGGCCTGCACTCGCACCACATGGCCTTGGGCCACCAGTTTCTTTGCCGTCTCCGGCGTCACGGCCACACGGGTCTCGCCCGCCAGGGTTTCGGCGGGTACGCCAATGAGCATGGGTGTCTCCTCGCGCTCGGTTCAGAAATCAACGGGCGAGCTTAACTGAAAGCCCGTCCCCAACGGCCCCCGCCCATAATCGCCGCCCATGACTTCCCGTTGGGCACCGAGCGTCACCGTGGCCTGCCTCGCCGAGCGCGACGGCCGCTACCTGCTGGTCGAAGAGCACACCCCCGAAGGCCTGCGCCTGAACAACCCGGCGGGCCACCTGGAGCCGGGCGAAAGCCTGGTGCAGGCCGCGGCGCGCGAGGCGCTGGAGGAGACCGCGCACCCTTTCACGCCCGAGGCGCTGGTGGGCGTGTACCTGGCCCGCTTCGAGCGGGCCGGCGAGCCCATCACCTACCTGCGTTTCGCGTTCTGCGGCGCCGTGGGCGAGGCCGTGGCCGGCCGCGCGCTCGACCGCGGCATCGTGCGCACCTGCTGGCTCACGCCGGACGAGGTGCGCGCGTCAGCCGCGCGGCACCGCAGCCCCCTGGTGCTGCGCTGCATCGAGGACCACCTGGCCGGTCGCCGGCTGCCACTGGACGGACTGCACACCCACCCCAGCGTGTTCGGCGGCTGACGGCGCCAGCGGCAGCCAGAGGGAAAAGCAGCTGCCGCGCCCGGGGCGCGAGCGCACCGACAGCTCCAGCCCCAGCAGCAGCGCGGTCTGCTTGACGATGACCAGGCCCAGCCCGACCCCGCTGTCGGTTTCGGTGCCGGGCTCGCCCCGGAAGTGCCGTTGGAACACCTGCGCCTCGGGCTCCGGCGGCAGCCCACCGCCGGTGTCCCACACCTGCAGCAAGGCGCCCCGGCGCCGCACGCGGCACGACACCAGCACGCCACCCGCCTCGGTGTAGGCCACGGCGTTGCTCACCAGGTTGAAGACCATGCGCTGCAGCAGCGGCGCGTCGGTGCTGACCAAGGCCAGGCAGGGCGTGACCGACCAGCGCAGCCCCTTGGCCCGGGCCCGCGGCCCGAAGGTGCCGTCCACCTGCTCCAGCAGGGGCTCCAGCGAAAAGGTCGCGGACTGCGGCCGCAGCGAACCGGTCTCCAGCCGGGCCACGGTCATCACCGCGTCGAGCAGGCGATCGGCCGTCTCCAGCCCGGCCTTCATCTGCTGCAGCATGGGCCCCGGGTGGCGCAGGGGGCGCTGGCGCTCCAGCGATTCGGCCGCGAGCGTGATGGCGTAGAGCGGCTGGCGCATGTCGTGGCTCACGGCGGCGAGGAAGCGCGACTTTTCATCGGTGGCGCGGCGCGCCATGTCGCGCTCGAGCTCCGTGCGCAGGCGGTCGGCCTGCGCGCGCTCGGCGGCCTGGCGCTCGACGCGGAAGCGGTCCGCCAGCGCGAAGGACAGCAGCACCATCTCGAGCGCGGCGCCCATGGGCAGCGCGTTGACCACCAGGGGATGGCCCGGCAGCCAGCCCAGGCGGTAGAACACGTAGAGCAGCGCGCTCACCCACAGGCAGGCCCAGGCCACGGTGAAGGGCAGCGCGGCCGGGCGGCGCTCGCGCAGCCCGTCGTACGCCATGGCCACCAGCATCAGCGTGGTCACGGCGACCGCCCAGGGCACCAGGCGCTGGCCGGGCGACAGCGGCGGCAGCAGGTTGAGGAGGAAGACCACAACCCAGCCCCAGGTGAGCCGGCGCGCGGCGCGGTCCAGCCGCGGCGCGTGCGCGGCGGTCTGCAGGAAACGGCGCGCGAAGGGCAGCAAGAGGCCGCCGCCCAGCGCCAGCGACAGGTTGACCGCGTAGTGCTGCAGCAGCGCCCCGCCGGGCCACAGGTACTGGGCCAGGAAGCCCTGGTTGCCGAACTGCCAGACCCCCAACGCGCTGACCAGGCCCACGTAGTAGAGGTAGGCGCGGTCGCGGATGCTGAAGTACAGCATGGCGTTGTAGAGGATCAGGCCGGCGAGCAGGCCGAAGAAAACACCGTGCAGGCCATAGACCCACTGGTCCTGACGGGCCAGCGCCTCGCGCGGCCACAGCTTGACCGGCAACTGGGCCATGCCGTCGGTGCGCACGCGCATGTAGACCGGGGTGTCGGCGCCGGGCGCCAGGGTGAGCGGGATCACCGGCAGGCGGTGTGAGTGGGCGCGCCGCCCGGGCGGCAGGCTGTCGCCGCTGAGGCCCAGGCGCACGGCCTGGCCCGGTGGGCCGGACCAGAGTTCGACCAGGTCCAGATTGGCGTTGTCCACCACCCACATCCAATGGGCGGGCGCGTCGGCGCTGGCGTGCAGCACCACGCGAAACCACAGATCGAAGGAGCCCTGGCCCAGGTTGCCCGCTTGCCAGGCCGGCGGCAGGGGCTTGAAGTCGGCGCTGGCCGCGTCGGCGGCGTCGGGGCGCCAGGGGTGCGTGCGGTTGTCGAGGAACTGCAGTGCGGGCGTGAGGGCGACGGCGTTGTCCGGGGCGCCCAGCGCCACCCGCTCAGGCGGTGGCGAGGCGGCGCAGGGCAGCAGCATGAGCCACAGCCAGACCCAGGCCATGCCCCGCCGCCATCCCTGACCGACTGGCGCCCCACCGTGCATCGTCACCCCGCGACACGCGCGGCCCGCGGGGGGCGGGCCGACCGAGCAGAGACCAGTATTCGGGCCGCGCGCGGCCGCCTCAATACTGCGACGGCACTAGTTCCGGGGGGAGTATGCGCGCCGGGCGGATGGGGCTTCAGGCCGCCAGTGCCGCGGCCGGGCCGTAGGCCTCGTCGCCCGAGGCCGCCTCGGTGAGGATCACGCCACCACCCAGGCAGACTTCGCCGTCATACAGCACGGCGCTCTGGCCGGGTGTGACCGCCCACTGCGGCTGTTCGAAGCGCAACACGAAACCGGTCCCGCCCAGGGGCTCCATGGCGCAGGGCGCGTCGGCCTGGCGGTAGCGCGTCTTGGCGGCCATGGCCCCGGCCGGCGGCGGCTCGCCGGCCACCCAGCTCGCGTCGTGCGCGCGCAGGCGCGGCGTCAGCAGCCAGGGGTGGTCGTGCCCCTGCACGGCCCACAAGGTATTGCGCGCGATGTCCTTGCGCGCAACGAACCAGGGCTCGTGCTCGCTGCCCCCCTTTTGCGCGCCCTTGGCCCGCACGCCGCCGATGCCCAGGCCCTGGCGCTGGCCCAGGGTGTAGAAGCTCAGGCCCACGTGCTCGCCGATGGTGCGGCCGCGCTCGTCCTTGATGGGGCCGGGCGCGCTGGCGATGTAGCGGTTGAGGAACTCGCGGAAGGGCCGCTCGCCGATGAAGCAGATGCCGGTGCTGTCCTTCTTCCTGGCGTTGGGCAGACCGATCTCGGCCGCGAGGCGGCGCACCTCGGTCTTGGGCAGCTCGCCCACGGGGAACATGGTCCTGGCGAGCTGGGCCTGGGTGAGGCGATGCAGGAAGTAGCTCTGGTCCTTCAGCGGGTCCAGGCCCTTGAGCAGTTGGTGCCGCACACCGGCGCCATCGCGCGCGCTGGCGCGCGAGGTGCCGTCCGACCCCAGGGGCTCGCCCGTGTCGGCGGCCACGCGGCGGACACGGGCGTAATGCCCGGTGGCGATCTTCTCGGCGCCCAGGCGCATGGCGTGGTCCAGGAAGGCCTTGAACTTGATCTCGGCGTTGCAGAGGATGTCGGGATTGGGCGTGCGCCCGGCCTGGTACTCGCGCAGGAACTCGGCGAACACGCGGTCCTTGTACTCGGCGGCGAAGTTGACGTGCTCGATGTCGATGCCGATCACGTCGGCCACGCTGGCGGCGTCCAGCCAGTCCTGGCGGCTGGAGCAGTACTCGCTGTCGTCGTCGTCCTCCCAGTTCTTCATGAAGATGCCGACGACCTCGTGGCCCTGCTGCTTGAGCAGGTACGCGCTCACCGCGGAGTCCACGCCCCCGCTCAAACCCACCACCACCCGATGCTTCGCTGCCATGGGGCGGGATTATCCCAGCGGCCCGGCAACCCTGGCGCGCACGGGGCCGCGCCGCTTAAGGCGCATTTCAGCCGGCCCGGCTGCAATGGCGGCGCCCGCATGTGCGGGCGTCACTCTCAGCACCTCCATGAAAGCTCTCGCCATCGCCACCACCACCCTGGCCCTGTTCGCCGCCGGCAACGCCCTCGCTGGCCCCACCTGCGCGCCCAGCAAAGAGGGCTGGAAGCCCGAGGCCGATTTCAAGAAGGACCTGCAGGCCCAGGGCTACCAGATCAAGACCTTCAAGGTCACCAAGGGCAACTGCTACGAAATCTACGGCCACGACAAGGCCGGCAAGAAGGTCGAGATCTACTTCGACCCGGTGTCGGGCAAACCGGTCAAGTCCCAATGAACACGCCGCCGAGCGCCGAGCGGGTCTGGGACCCGTTCGTGCGCGTCTTCCACTGGTCCCTGGTGAGCACCGTGGTGCTGAACCAATGGGTGCTGGAAGAAGGCGAAGGGCCCCACCGCTGGCTGGGCTATGCGGCCGCGGGCCTGGTGCTGCTGCGCGTGGTCTGGGGCTTCATCGGCCCGCGCTACGCGCGCTTCAGCGACTTCTGGCCCACGCCCACGCGCCTGCGCCACCACCTGCGCGCCTGGTTCCGGGGCGATGAAATGCACGTTCCCGGTCACAACCCCCTGGGCGCGCTGATGATGCTAGCGCTCATGCTGCTGGTGCTGCTGCTGGCCCTCACGGGCTGGCTGCAGGGCACCGACCGCTTCTGGGGCAACGAGGCCCTGCGCGACGCGCATGAAAGCCTGGCCGACGGCCTGATCGGGCTGGCCGGCCTGCACGCCGCGGCGGCCCTGGTGATGGGCCGCCTGGAACGCACCCGCCTGATCAAGGCCATGGTCACCGGCGTGAAAGAGCGCTACTGAGCCGGTCGCGGCGGCCCAGGGCCTAGACTGCCGCCATGCCCGAGCGCCCGACCATCGCCCCCGACGAGGTGGCCTTCACCGCCATCCGCGCCCAGGGCGCGGGCGGCCAGAACGTCAACAAGGTCAGCAACGCCGTGCACCTGCGCTTCGTGGTGCGCGCCTCCTCGCTGCCCGAGGCGGTGAAGGCGCGCCTGCTGGCGCTCAGCGATACCCGCCTGACGCAGGACGGTGTGATCGTTATCAAGGCCCAGGGCAGCCGCAGCCTGGAGCAGAACAAGGCCGAGGCCCTGGCGCGGCTGCAGGCCATGGTGGACGCGGTGGCCGTGCCCCCCAAGGCGCGCCGCGCCACGCGGCCCACGCGCGCCTCGCGCGAACGGCGCCTGGAAGGCAAGGCGCAGCGATCGGCCATCAAGCAGGCGCGCGGCCGCCCGCGCGGGCTGGACTGAGCGTTTCGCCCCCCGCCTGGGGGAGGCTTAAGGTCCTTTTAGGAAGCGCTTAAGCGCTATTTAGCGGCGCGACCGGGGGGCTTTCACGAGACTGGCGGGCATGGACGAGCGGCGCATGGGGCGCCGCCGCCACCGCCGAGCGCCGGGCGTCACCGGTGCCCAAGGACCTCCCACCATGCATTCCCATTCGATCGAAATCGCGGCCATCGCCGCCGCCGCCCGCGCGGGCGAAGGCCGCTTCAACCTGTATGCCGGCATTCACAAGGCGCTGCGCGCCATGATGGCCGACACCCTGCTCGCCCTCGGCCGCGCCGACCCCACCGACGAGGCCGAGGTGCACGACGCCGGTGACCGCACCATCGAACTGATGGAGATGTTCGAGCGCCACCTGGAGCACGAGAACCGGTTCATCCACCCCGCGCTGCGGGCGCGCTGCCCCGGCGTGTGCGATGCCGTCGCCGAGGAGCACGAAGACCACCTGCGCCACACCGCCCAGCTGCGCGGGGCCGCGCGCGCCCTGGCCGCCGTGCCGGCCGACGAACGCGCCGGCGCGATGCACGCGCTGTACCTGGCGCTGGCCCTGTTCGTGGCCGACAACCTGCGGCACATGCACGCCGAGGAAACGGTGCACAACGGCGCGCTCTGGGCCACCTACAACGATTTCGAGCTGCTGGCCCTGCACGACGAGCTGGTGGCCAGCATCCCGCCGCAGGAGATGATGACCGTCGCGCGCTGGATGCTGCCCGCGTCGAACGCCATGGAGCGCTGCCTGATGGTGAACGACATGCAGGCCAAGGCGCCCGCGCCGGCGGTGGCCGCCGTGCTGGACCTGGCGCGCGCCCACCTGGGCCCACGCGACTGGGCCAAGCTGGCGCGTGGCATGAACCTGCCGCCGGTGCCCGGGCTGGTGAGCGCCTGAACCGCGCGCTAGGGGCTCTCGGTCAGCTCCACCGGCGCCAAGGCATCGAAGCGGAAACTGCCGCGCCCGGTCTTCTGCAGCCGCAGCGCCGGGCACTGCTCGCCCAGGCGGCGGTGCAGCAGCAGCAGGCGCGCCTCCAGGTTGTCGCTCACGTCGGGCAAGCCCAGCGTGGTGTCCAGGCGCAGCTCGCGGTTGGTGAACTCGCTGCGGCCGCCGCGGTGGTCGTTCAGCAGCTTCCACAGGATGGCGCCGGCCACGCCTTTGATGAGGTAGGCGTTGTTGACGAAGATGCTGTCGTCGCGCCGGTAGCGGCGCACGCGCAGCAAGGGGGCCGCGCTGGCGGCGACGGCCGCGCTGGCGGCCGCGACGCCGTCGTCGCCGCAAGGCTCCTCGGACTCGTGCATCAGGTCGATGCCGGCCGCCAATTGGCCGGCGAGCGCGACCAGCAAGTCCTCGTCGTCGTGGTTCAGGTGCATCTCGTGCTCGCTTTCCACGAACAGCACCCCCAGGACCCGGCCGGCGGACAGCAGCGGCACCGCGAGCTGGCTGCCCGGCCGGGCCAGGCCGGGGTAAGGAATCTCGGCGCCCGCTTCGCGCCGGCCCAGGCTGACGGCCAGGGCCTGGTTGTAGCGCGCGGCGCTCGTCATGTGATTGATGCGCACCGGCGTGCCTTCGCGCGCGGCCACGCCAATGACACCGTGGCCCACCGCGATTTCCGAGCCCACGCCCGAGGTCGGGTACCCCCGGCTGCCCACGGTGTAGAGCCGCCCCGAGGCGGTGTCGGCGATCAGCACCATGGCTTGCGACAGGCCCAGTTCCTGCTGCAGTCCATCCAGCGCGGCGTCCAGCAGTGCGTCGAGCGTGCGCGCACGCGCCAAACGCCCGCTGAGGCGACGCAGCACCGCCAGGGGCTCGGGGCGCTGGCGCGGTGCGGGCAAGGGCGGCGCCTTGCCCACCGGCACGCGCTCGATGGCCAGCACCTGGTGGATGTCGGCGCCGCGCAGGCGAAACACGTCCTCCAGGCGCTCGTGCGAGGCGATGCCCGCCAACTGCGCCTTCATGCGCTCGAACACCGGCCCCTCGTCTTCCGTGCGCAGGTACTTCAGGTGCAGGCGGTAGAAGTGGAAGTTCAGGGGGTTGGTCACCAGCACCGTGGAGCGCGGATGCGCCAGCAGGTTCTGCCGGGTGCGATTGAAGAACTGGAAGGACAGCGCCACATGGTGCTCGTCCACATGGTGCACCTGGGAGAGGTAAGCCACGTTGGGCGTGCCATCGGCCGCCACGGTGGCCATCACGGCAGGGATCGCGCCTTCCAGACAGGGCCTGAGTTCGGCCATGGTGGCGAGCTGCTCGGGACCGATGGCGGCGGTGGCGTTCATGAAGAAGGGTTCAAGCGGCCATCAGTGGGCTGCCCGCACGGGAGCCGGGTGTCTGGTCATAGGCTTCGTCGGGCTCGAACTCGACGGCCACCAGATCGTCCGGCGCATGCGCCAGCAAGGCCTGCACATAGAGCGGCGCGAAACCGAGCACCGAGAGCTCCTGCTCCAGCGACTGCCGGTAGCGCTCAAGGTAGGGCTGGTCGTCGGCCCGCGGCTCGCGCAACCGGACGCGCCGGCTCTTGAACTGAACCGTCAGGTGGGTGCTGGGCTGGCTGAACACCGCCGCGAGCCGCCCGCTGGCCGCGATATTGGCCAACAGCTGGCGCGACTGGGCGCGCCCCAGATAGGCGGTGATGCGCCGTCCTCCGTCGTCGATGCGGCTGCCCACGGCCCGCATCACGCTGGGCGTCAGCTCGAGGTCGCAGCTGCTGAGCATGAGCGACACCCCCTTGACCAGCATGGTCAGGAACTCGGGCTTGAGCGGGGGCAGGGAGGGGTTCATGGGGCCAGCGGCGCGGGACGCGCGGATCATAGCCAGCGACCTTTCATCGACCAAGCCAGGCCACAGCCAGCGGGGGGTGTTCCGAATTTCGCACGGACGTGCTAAATTTCGCCGCCATGGACGCCCGGACCCAGAAAAGCGAACTGACGCGCGCCGCCATCGTCGGCGCCGCGCTCGACCTCGCCTCGGCCGAGGGCCTGGAGGCCATCACCCTGCAGGCGGTGGCCGACCGCATCGGCCTGTCCAAGAGCGGCGTGTTCTCGCGCGTGGGTTCGCGCGAGGCGCTGCAAAAGGCCGTCATCGAGGAATTCGGCCGCCGTTTTCTGGCCGACGTTTTCGTGCCGGCCATGCAATCACCCAAGGGCCTGCCGCGCCTGGGCGAGATCGTGCGGCGCTGGCTGATCCGCCTGCGCGACGTGGAGGCGCACACGGGCTGCCTCTATACCTCCGGCGCCTTCGAACTCGACGACCGCGAGGGCGAGTTGCGCGAGCTGCTGCTGGGCGAGGTGACGCGCTGGCGCGCCGCCTTGCGTCGCACCGTGCTGCAGGCCATCGAGGCCGGCCACCTGAAGGCCGACACCGACCCGGAGCAGCTGGTTGGAGAGATCTGCAGCCTGGCGATCGGGCTGGTCCACGACGTGCGCTTCCTGCGCGATCCCCGTGCCGCCGAGCGCGCCCAGGCCACCTGGGCGCGGCTGCTCAAGACCTACGAAAGCTGAGAAGCGGTGCCTTGCCGCTACTTTTTGTTTGGCTACATTTCGCACATCCGTGCGATTTCAGGAGATCGACGATGAACAGCACCTCGTTGCAAACCGCCTCGGCCTACTACCAGGCCAACCGCGGCACGCGCTGGTTGCGCTGGGCGCTCACCGTGTCCGAGCGCGTGTGGCCGGCGCTCGCCGTGCGCGGCGCCTACCGCGTGTTCGGCACCCCCCTGCCGTCCAAGTGGCTGCACCGGCGCCAGCCGGACCTGGCGCGCTGGCGGATCGCGCGCCTGCCTTTCGAGGACGCCAGCCTCACGCTCTACCAGCCGCCTGCCGGCCCGCACGGCCCCGTGGTGGTCCTGCTGCACGGCTGGGGCGGCTACGCCGCGCAGATGCTGCCGCTGGCGCAGGCCTTGAGCGCGCAGGGCCTGCGGCCCCTGCTGGTGGACCTGCCGGCGCATGGGCGCAGCGAAGGCAGCACCAGCAACCTGCCGCAGTTCGCGCGCGCCATCGACTACCTCGTCGCGCGCCAGCAGCAGCAGGGCCATGAGGTGCGCGCGGTGGTGGCGCATTCGCTGGCGGCCAACGCGCTGACCTATGCGGCGGCGCGCGGCCTGGCCGTGCCGCGCCTGGCGCTGCTGGCGCCGCCGGCCTCGCCCCATGCCTACACGCGGCTGTTCGCTTCCGTGTTCGGCCTGAGCGAAGACACCCGCGCGCGCCTGCAGCAGCGCGTGGAAACGCGCGAGGGCATCCTGATGCGCCAGTTCGAGCCCGCCGCCGTGGGACCGCGCGTGGCCCAGCCCACACTGATCGTCCACGACCGCGAAGACCGCATCAACCGCTTCGCCGACGCCGAGGCCTTCCGCGATGCGATCCCCGGCGCCCAACTGATGGAGACCCGCGGCCTGGGCCACACACGCCTGCTGCGCGACGAGGCCGTGGTGCAGGCGGTGGTGGCGCACCTGCAGGGCTGAGCGCGCGGCGGCGCGCCCCCTTCACTTCGCCGCTTCGCTCGGCGCGCGGCTCAGCGCGTTGTTCTCATCCACCACGATGCGCATGAGGCGCATGAACTCGGCGCGCTGACGCTCGGTCAGCGGCGCCAGGATCTGCTGCTGCGCCTGCAGCATGGCCGGCACCGCCTCGGCCAGCAGCTTCTCGCCCGCGGCCGTGAGCCAGAGCTGGCGCGCGCGCCGGTCGGTGGGCGCGGTGCGCCGCTCCAGCGCGCCGCGCTGCTCCAGCCGGTCGACCACCCCCCCAGTGGTGGACGCGTCCAACGCGATGGTGCGCGCCAGGGTGCGTTGGTCGATGCCCGGCTGATTGGCCACGGTTTGCAGCGCCGCGTACTGCACCGGCGTGACGCCCAACTCGGACAGTTCCTGCAGGAAGATGCCCACCGAGATCTGGTGCAGCCGCCGGATGTAGTGGCCCGGCTGGTCGTCGATGCTGACGTTGGACGGCTCGGAACGTTTCATGAAGGGCGGCGGGACAGGACGACGGGAGGGAGTGGACAGCATGCTATCAGGACACTTATGATGAGTGTACTGATCATCAGTATGCAAATCTTATGAAGGAGACAGGCATGGCGACACAAGACAAGGACCTCCCCGTCCTCGTGGCCGGTGGTGGCATCGGCGGCCTGGCCGCGGCGCTGGCGCTGGTGCGCCAGGGTTTTCGCGTCCAGGTGTTCGAGCAGGCGCCGCAGATCGGCGAGATCGGCGCCGGCATGCAGCTCGGCCCCAACGCCTTCTGGGCCTTCGACGCCCTGGGCGTGGGCGAGGCGGCGCGCTCGCGCGCGGTCTACATCGACGAGATGGTGATGACCGACGCCATCGATGAGTACACCATCGGCCGCGTGCCCACGGGCGAGGCCTTCCGCCAGCGCTTCGGCAACCCCTACGCCGTGATCCACCGCGCCGACGCGCACGGCTCGTTGCTGGAGGGCGTGCAGGCCAGCGACCGCGTGAGCTTCCATACCGCCACGCGCATCGAGCGCATCGAGCAGGACGCCGACGGCGTGACGGCCCATGACCAGCACGGCCAGGCGCACCGCGGCCTGGCGCTGATCGGCGCCGACGGCGTGAAGTCCGTGGTGCGCGAGCAGTACGTGGGCGATCCCGCGCGCGTCACCGGCCATGTGGTCTACCGCGCCGTGGTCGACAAGGCCGACTTCCCCGAAGACCTGCGCTGGAACGCCGCCAGCCTGTGGGCCGGCCCCAACTGCCACCTGGTGCACTACCCGCTGCGCGGCGGCGAGCAGTACAACGTGGTCGTCACCTTCCACAGCCGCGAGACGGAAGAGTGGGGCGTGAAGGACGGCAGCAAGGAAGAGGTGCTGAGCTACTTCCAGGGCATCTGCCCGAAGGCGCGAAAGCTCATCGAGCTGCCCAAGAGCTGGAAGCGCTGGGCCACGGCCGACCGCGACCCGATCGAGCGCTGGAGCTTTGGCCGCGTGACGCTGCTGGGCGACGCGGCCCACCCCACCACGCAGTACATGGCGCAGGGCGCCTGCATGGCCATCGAGGACGCGGTGACCCTGGGCGAGGCCCTGCGCGTGCACCAGGGCGACTTCGAAAAGGCCCTGGACCTGTACCAGCGCTCGCGCATCGCGCGCACGGCCCGCATCGTGCTCAGCTCGCGCGAGATGGGCCGCATCTACCACGCCAAGAGCGTGGAGCGCCTGGTGCGCAACGACCTGTGGCGCGGCCGCTCGCCCGAACGCTTCTACGATGCCGTGGAATGGCTGTACGGCTGGCGCGTCGACAACTGCCTCGCCCCGCACTGAATCCCACGGAGACCTCGATGAACGACCTCGGACGCCTCGAAGACCTGCCCGCCGACTACGTGGCCGCCCTGCGCGAGCGCAACCTGGTGCCGCTGTGGCCCAGCCTGCGCGGCGTGCTGCCGCCGCAGATTCCCACGCGCCAGACGAGGCCTACGCACTGGGCCTACGCCGACATCAAGCCGCTGCTGCTGAAGGCCGGCGAGCTCACGCCGATCGAGAAGGCCGAGCGCCGCGTGCTGGTGCTGGCCAACCCCGGCCACACGCTGGAGAAGATGCAGGCCAGCGCCGCGCTCTACCTGGGCATGCAGCTGCTGTTGCCCGGCGAATGGGCGCCCAGCCACCGCCACACGCCCAACGCGGTGCGCATGGTGGTGGAAGGCGAGGGCGCCTGGACCACGGTGGACGGCGAGAAGTGCCCCATGAGCCGCGGCGACCTGATCCTCACGCCCACCGGCCGCTGGCATGAGCACGGCCACGACGGCGACCAGCCCGTGGTCTGGCTCGACGTGCTGGACCTGCCGCTCATGTACTACCTGGAGGTGAGCTACCACCTCAATGGCGGCCGACAGGCGGTCAAGCCCGGCCGCGGCGACCGCGCCTATTCGCGCGCCGGCGTGGTGCCCACGCCCGTGTTCGGCCGCGCCGGCCAGCGCTACCCCATGCTGCGCTACCCCTGGGCCGACGCCAAGGCCGCGCTGCTGTCCATCGCCGAGGACCGGGCCGACCTGCAGCACGTGCAGGTCACCTACACCAACCCCGAGACCGGCGAGGACGCCGAAAACGTGCTCGGCTTCCACGCGCTGATGCTGCGCCCGGGACAGACGCTCACGCTGCCCGCGCGCTCGCCGGCCTGCGTGTACCACGCCATCGAAGGGCGCGCGCGCGTCAGCGTGCAGGGGCACGACTTCGACCTGAAGGAGGCCGACACCTGCTGCATCCCGGGCTACACGCCCACCACGCTGGTCAATGCCTCGGCCAGCGAGCCCGCCTTCCTCTTCGTCGCCGACGAGTCGCCGCTGCACCGCAAGCTCGGCGTCTACGAGGTGCGCCCCGACAACCAACCGCAGATGCCCTGACCCCGGATCCACCATGCCCCAGTACCTCTTCAATCCGCCCGCCGTCGCCGCCCTGCCCATCCAGGGCAAGAGCGAGCTGTTCCCCGTCAACCGACTGTTCTTCGTCGGCCGCAACTACCATGCGCACGCGGTGGAAATGGGCAAGCCCGTGGACAAGTCGGTCGAGCGGCCCTTCTATTTCACCAAGTCGCTCACCACGCTCACGCCCTCGGGCAGCACCGTGCCCTACCCGAGCGAAACCAGCAACTACCACTTCGAGATGGAGCTGGTGGTGGCCATCGGCCGCGCGGGCTTTCGCGTGGCCGCGGCCGACGCGCACGAGCTGATCTACGGCTACGCCGCCGGCCTGGACATGACGCGGCGCGACCTGCAGCTGGTGGCGCGCGACAAGGGCCGCCCCTGGGACCTGGGCAAGGACATCGAGCAAGGCTCGGTGTGCAGCGACATCGTGCCCCTGCCGTTCACCGTGATCGAGCGCGGCGCCGTCGAGCTCACGGTGAATGGCGCGACGAAACAGAAGTCCGATGTGGACAAGCTGATCTGGAACGTGCGCGAGATCATCGAAGACCTCTCGCGCTTCTACCACCTGCAGGCCGGCGACCTGATCTACACCGGCACGCCCGAGGGCGTGGGCGCGGTGGTGCCGGGCGACCGGCTCGAGGGCCGGGTCGAAGGCGTGGGCGGCGTGTCACTCACGATCGGCGCGGCGGCCTGAGCCCCACGGCGCGCGGGGCGCTGGCTATCATGCCGGCGCATGCCCTCTCCCGACGAAACCCCGCGCGCCCTGCGCTGGCTGCTCTGGCTGGCCGGCACGGTGTCGCTGGGCCTGGGCATCCTGGGCGTGGCCCTGCCGGGCTTGCCCACCACCCCGTTCGTTTTGCTCGCGGCGGCCTGCTACGCCAGGGCCTCGCCGCGCCTGCACGGCTGGCTGCGCGGGCACCGCTTCTTCGGCCCCATGGTGCGCGACTGGGAAGAGCACCGCAGCCTGAGCCGGCGCACCAAGCGCTTCGCGCAGATCACCATGCTGCTGATGGTGTCGCTGTCGGCCTGGGGCCTGCGCGAGCGGCCCGTGCTGCTGGGCGTGGTGCTGGTGGCGGCCGCGATCGGCGTGTGGGTGGTCGCGCGCATTCCCACGCGCGGGCCCTGAAGGATATTCAGGCCTTCGCGCGCCGTTCGAGCACCTCGAACGCCGGCAGCGTCTTGCCTTCCAGCACCTCCAGGAAGGCGCCGCCGCCGGTGGAGATGTAGCCCACGTCCTTCTCGATGCCGTACTTGGCGATGGCCGCGAGCGTGTCGCCGCCGCCCGCGATGGAGAACCCCGCGCTGTCGGCGATGGCGCGGGCGATGGCCTTGGTGCCGCCTTCGAACGCCGCGAACTCGAACACGCCCACCGGGCCGTTCCACACGATGGTGCCGGCCTGCTTGAGCTGGGCCGCCAGCTTCGCGGCGGTCTCGGGACCGATGTCCAGGATCAGGTCGTCGTCGGCCACGTCGGTGGCCTTTTTCACCGTCGCCTCCGCATCGGCGGCGAAGCGCTTGGCCACCACCACGTCCGTGGGGATGGGCACCTCGGCGCCGCGCGCCTTCATGGCCTCGATGACGGCTTTGGCGTCGCCCACCAGGTCGGGCTCGGCCAGGCTCTTGCCGATCTTCAGGCCCGCGGCCAGCATGAAGGTGTTGGCGATGCCGCCGCCCACGATGAGCTGGTCGACCTTGCTCGCCAGACTCTGCAGGATGGTGAGCTTGGTGCTGACCTTGCTGCCCGCCACGATGGCCACCAGCGGGCGCTTCGGCTGCGCCAGGGCCTTGGCAATGGCGTCCATCTCGGCCGCCAGCAGCGGGCCCGCGCAGGCCACGGGCGCGGTCTCGGCGATGCCATAGGTGGTGCCCTCGGCGCGGTGCGCGGTGCCGAAGGCGTCGTGCACGAAGATGTCGCACAGGGCGCCCAGCTTCTTGGCCAGTTCGGGGCTGTTTTTCTTCTCGCCCACGTTCAGCCGGCAGTTCTCCAGCAGCACCACCTCGCCGGGCGAGACGGCGAAGTCGCCGTCGACCCAGTCGGTGATCAGGCGCACCGGCTGGCCCAGCAGTTCGGCCAGGCGCGTGGCCACGGGCTGCAGGGAGTCTGCGGGCTTGAACTGGCCCTCGGTCGGGCGCCCCAGGTGCGAGGTGACCATCACCGCCGCGCCGGCGTCCAGCGCCAGGCGGATGGCGGGCACGCTGGCGCGGATGCGCGTGTCTTCCGTGATGCGGCCCTGTTCGTCCTGGGGGACGTTGAGGTCGGCGCGGATGAAGACGCGCTGGCCCTTGGCGCGGCCCTGCGCGCAAAGGTCAGCGAAGCGGATGAAGGCGGTCATGGCGGCAATCCCGGGTTCTGTGGACAAACCCCGGGATTGTAGGAAAGCGCGCGCGCCCGCCGGCGCTCAGCCAGCGCTGGAGCAGGGCGCCAGCGCGTCCAGCGCGGGCTCGCGCACGCGGGTGCGCACGTCCATCAGGCCCAGCACGGTGTGGAAAACGTTGTCGTGCGACAGCGGCTCGGCCGAGCGCGCACGCAGGCAGTCCAGGGACAGGCCCGCGCGCTGGCGCAGGCCGGACGAGAACCAGGCCACCATGGGCACGTGGGTCTGCTGATCGGGCGCCAGCGCGTAGGGAACGCCGTGCAGGTACAGGCCGTTCTCGCCGAGCGACTCGCCGTGGTCCGACACGTAGACCAGGCCGGTGTCGTTGCGGCCCTGCGCGGCGCGCGCGCTCAGCCATTGCAGGGCCTGGTCGAGGAAGCGGTCGGTGTAGGCGATGGAGTTGTCATAGGCATTGACCAGCTCCTGCTGCGAGCACTCGGGCAGCGCGTTGCTGCGGCACTCGGGCAGGAAGGGCTTGGCGCCGTCGGGCGAGCGGGCGGCGTAGGCGGGTCCGTGGCTGCCCATCTGGTGCATCACGAGCACCACGCCACGCGCGCGGCGCGCCGGGTCCAGCGCCTCCAGGCGTGCGTCCAGGCCGTCGAGCATGGCCGCGTCCAGGCATTCGCCGCCCGGGCACAGGGCGGGCACCGGCTGCTCGTTGGTGTAGACGTGGGGCACGCGGTTGCACACGCCCTTGCAGCCCGCCTGGTTGTCGATCCAGAGCACGGCCAGGCCGGCGCGCTGCAGCACGTCGAGCAGGTTCTCCCGGTCGGCCGGCTGGTCACCGCCCTGGGCGCGCGACAGCGGCGAGAACAGGCAGGGCACCGAGACCAGGGTATTGGTGCCGCAGGAGCGCACCTGGCTGAAGTTGACCAGGTCGCCGCCCGCGCGCCAGCGCGCCAGCGCGGGCGTTGTGTCGCGCGCATAGCCATTGAGGCCGAAGTTCTGTGCGCGCGCCGTCTCGCCGATCACCAGCAGCAGCAGGGGCGGCCGGGCCTGGTGGTCGTAGCTGGCGCCCAGACGGGCGTCCTCGCCCACCGGCAGCAGGGGCTTGGCCTGGCGCGGCAGGCGCTCCGCCGCCACCCAGGTGGCGGCATAGACGCTGTTCAGCGGGTTGGCCATGTAGCGCAGGTCTTTGTGGTTGCGCATGAGCGAGGCCAGGCCCTGGTAGCTCATCAGCGCGGTGAACACCAGCAGCGCGACGGCGGCCAGCAGGCCCGCGGCGTTGTGCCCGACGCGGCGCCAGCCGCCGTGCAGAAAGCGTGGCTGGCGCCACAGCGCCCACAGCGGCAGGCCCGCCACCAGCAGCAGCGCCCCCAGCAGCGACCACGACATCAGGTCGCGCACCTCTCGCACGTCGGTGTGCAGCGTGCTGGCCAGCATGGTCGGGTCCATCACCACGCCGTAGCGCCACATGAAATAGGAGTTGGCGCCGGCCACCACCAGCAGCAGGCTCGCCACCGGCCGGAACACCCGTGGCCAGGCGAACAACCACAGCAGCGCGGCGATGGCGCAGGTCAGCAGCGCCCCCAGCCCCGCGATGAGCGCCACGCGGTACCCCAGCGAGCCGCCCAGGCCTTGGATGCGCTGCCACAGCGGCAGGTTGCCCACCAGGGCCAGCCACAGCGCCAGGCCCCACACCATGGCCGCGGCACGCGGCACCCGCGCGCGCGCCGCGGCGGTTGAAAAGCGCAGGGCGCGCGCGAAAGGGAAGGAAAACGGGGTGGGCATGAACGGCTCTCGGGAAGCCGCTTGTCGCGGCCCCCGAGAGCGTGTGCGCCCCGGATTAGCTGAACCTTAGGCGCGCGGCCAGCGCAGCGCGAAACGCGTGGTCATGGGGGCTTGGGCCCCGTCGGTGTCGAGGCGGGCGCCCAGCTGCTCGGCAATGCGCTGGACCAGGCGCAAGCCCAGCCCCAGGCCGCCCGATTCGGCCGGCCGCACCCGGGCGGCGGTCGGGCGGCGGCCGTCGTCGCTGACCGAGACCCCGACCGAGGCGGCGTCGCGCCATACCTCGACCAGCACCTGGGTGCCCGGGGGGGTGTGGCGCAGCGCGTTTTCGATCAGGTTGCGCAGGGCCAGCTCCAGCAGCATGGGCTGCACGGTCACCACCACGGGTTCGTCGGGCTGCTGCAGCGAGATCTCCTGCCAGCTTTCCAGCGCCGCCGGCGCATGCGAAGCGACGAGCCGGGTCGCCAGCTCGCCCAGGGCCACCGGCACGCCATCCTCGGCGCCCTGGTTGCGCTGGGCGCGCGCCAGGTCCAGCAGCTGCTGCAGGATGCGCCCGGCGCGCAGCGACTCCTGCTCCAGCTGCTCCAGCCGCTGCGGCGAGGGGTCGTGCTGCGCCGCGCGCGCCTGCAGCGTCAGCGCGGCCAGCGGCGTGCGCAACTCATGCGCCACGTCGGAGGCGAACTCGCGCTCGCGCTGGGCGCGCGCCTGCAGGCTGTCCACCAGCGCGTTGATGGCGGTGACGGTGCTCGCGAATTCGCGGAAGCGGCGTTCCGTGCTCAGGCGCTCGCCAGCGAAGCCGTCGAGCGCGGCCACCTCGCGCGACAGGCTGTCGAGCGGGCGCAGGCCGCGGCGCACGCCCCAGCCCAACAGCAGCAGCACCACGGGCAGCACCAGCAAGGCGGGCTCGGCCACGTGCATGGCGATGTCGGTGCCCAGCTCGAAGCGCTGGCGCCGGTCGATCAGCACCAGCACGCGGCGCTGCTCGGCGCCTTCGCCGGTCTGCACCGAGAACGCCCGCCAGGCGGTCGGCAGGTGCGGTGCGTTCAGCTCGACCGAGAAAAAGCCGACGGCGGGCAACGCGGCCAGGTCCAGCTTGTCCGCCAGCCCGTGCGTGTCGCTGACCAGGCGGCCACCCTCCCAGGCCAGCACGGCCAGGTCCTGGAGGAACTCGTGCTCGAGGTCGGCGCCGGCCTGCGGCAGGGGGCGCGATTCGCCGATGGGCGACGCGACCAGCCACAGCCGGGCCACGGCCACCATCTGACCGTCGGAGAACTTGCGCGCCTCGCGAAAGGCGGTGGTCCAGGCCTGCGCCACCACCGCCAACCAGAGGATCAGCAGCATGCCCAGGGTCCAGCGCAGCAGGTAATGCCGCAGCAGGCGCGGCGCCTTCATCGCGGCCCGTCCGCCGCCGCGTCGTCGCGCGGAATGAAGTAGCCCACGCCGCGCACCGTGCGGATCAGCGATTCGCCGAGCTTGCGGCGCAGGTGGTGGATGTGCACCTCGATGGCGTTGCTCTCCAGCTCCTCGCCGAAGCCGTAGAGCGCCGACACCAGCCGCGTCTTGGACAGCACCTGCGGGCGCGCCTGCATGAGCGTGAGCAGCAGCGCAAACTCCTTGCCGCCCAGCGCCACCGGCTGGCCCGCGCGCAGCACCGTGTGCGCGGCCGGGTCGATCACCAGTTCGCCGTGCTCGATGAGCGGGTTGCTGCGCCCACCGGCGCGCCGCAGCATGGCGCGCAGGCGCGCGAGCAGTTCGTTGGCGTCAAAGGGTTTGACGAGGTAGTCGTCGGCGCCGCCGTCCAGGCCGACGACGCGGTCGCTCACGCCGTCGCGCGCGGTCATGATGAGCACCGGCATGTCCTTGTGCGGCAGCGTCTGGCGACCGGCCACCGGCGCCGGCTGCTGGCGCAGGCGCACCAGCAGGTCCATGCCCTCGCCGTCGGGCAGCCCCAGGTCGAGCAGCAGCACGTCGAAGGGCTCGACCGACAGCGCGTGCCAGGCGGCGTCGCGCGTGGCGCACAGGTCCACCGCATAGCCCGCGCGGCGCAAGGCCAGCTCCAAGCCGCTGGCGATGCCGGGGTCGTCTTCCACCACGAGTGCGCGCATATCGGACCGTCCTGAGGTTCTGGGGATCGAGGCCATCGATTATGGGCAGCCACCTTAGCCGCAAATTAAGCAATTTAAGCTGGGGTTAACGGTGGCGCCCAACAGTGCCGCGCCATGCCCACCATGCCCCCGTCAGCAACCACCCCCGTCTTCGCCCTGCCCCGCCCCTTCCTGTGGCTGGGCGGCTTTCTTGCCTTCACCCTGCTGTGGGACCTGTCCGGCCTGGACATGGCCGTGATGCGCGCCGTGGGCAGCCCCCAGGGCTTTGCGCTGCGCCACGACTGGCTGCTGGAACGTGTGCTGCACGACGGCCTGCACAAGACCATGGTCGCGGCCTTCGTGCTGCTGTGCGGCTGGGCCCTGTGGCCGCGCGCCCATCTGCCGCGGCGCGAGCGGGTTGCCGTGCTGGCGCTGGCCGTGCTGTCGCTGCTCGCGGTCAACCTGGTCAAGTACAACAGCCTGACCAGTTGCCCCTGGGAGCTGGAGGCCTTCGGCCGCAACGCCCGATGGGTGTCGCATTGGGCCTGGGGTCAGGCCGACGGCGGCACCGGCCGCTGCTTCCCTGGCGGCCACGCGTCCAGCGGCTTCGCGTTCCTCGCCTTGTGCCTGCCCTGGCTGCTGCCGCCCGAAGGGGTGCAGCGGCGGCGCGTGGTCGGCCTGCGCTGGCTGGCCGCCGCGCTGGGCGTGGGCCTGCTCTCGGGCGTGGTGCAGACGCTGCGCGGCGCGCACTTTCCCAGCCACACGATGTGGACATTGCTGATCTGCGCCAGTGTGTCGCTCGCGGGCTGGCAGTTCGTGCGGTCCCACCTGGGCACGGCCAAGGCGCGCGCGCGCCTTGGCGAATAGCACCCCCGAGGCGCCGCGCGCGGCGCTACCAGCCCAGGCCGATGCGCAGCGGCAGGTACACCACCATGCCGGCCACGATGGTGCCCAGCACGCCACCGCGCCAGAAGAACCAGGCCGCGCCCGCCACGGCGGCGTAGAGGCGCGCGTCCTGCCAGGTGCTCACCAGCGCGCCGTGGCTCATCACCACCTCGGGCACGACCACGGCCGACAGCGCGGCGATGGGCGCGTACTGCAGGCCGCGCTGCGCCCAGCGCGGCAGCGTCCAGGGCTTGTCGGACAGGAAGAAGAAGCCGCGCGCGATGACGGTGACCGCGCCCAGGGCCAGGATGGTCAGCAGCGTCCAGGGATCGAGGTCAAACACGGCCGGCCCCTTCGCGCGCGGGGCGCAGGGGCTCGAGCAGCAGGCACAGCGCCACCGCGCAGGCAATGGCCACCAGGATGTTGAGCTTGAGCGGCAGCGCCCAGGCCACCACCGCGGCCGCGCCCGCCACGCCCGCCGAGACCACGCGCAGGCGCGAAGTGGCGAGCGAGCACATCACGCCCAGCAGCGCCAGGATGCCCGCAAAGCCCAGGTCCCAGGCCAGCGGGATGGCGTTGGCCAGCGCCACGCCGAGCAGGCTGGTGCCCATCCAGGCGGCGTAGTTCACGGCGCAGTTGCCCATCAGATAGGCCTGCTGCGCGGCGCGCTGCTCGGGGTTGTCGCTGGGGTGCGGGTAGCGGCGCGCGAAGAAGACGTAGCTCAGGTCCCCCGTGACGTAGCCGCTGGCCAGGCGCTCCCAGCGCGGCAGGTGCATGAGGTAGGGCCGCAGGTGGGCCGAGAACACCACGAAGCGCAGGTTGACGCAAAAAGCCGCCACCAGGATCACCCACAGCGGCGCGCCCGCGGCCATCATGGGAATGGCCGCGAGCTGCGCGCTGCCGGCGTAGACGATCAGCGTCATCAGCACCGCCTCCAGCGGCGACAGGCCGGACTGCACCATGGCGACGCCGGTCATGAGGCCCCAGGCGCCGATGCCCATGGCCACCGAGAACTGGTCGCGGATGCCCTCGAAATACTCGGGGCGCGCGCGGTGCTCGCGCTTGAGGAAGAGGATCATGCGCCGCCGCCCCCCAGCGACTCGCCGCGCGCGAGCGCGAAGCCGCGCAGGAAGTCGGCCACGGGCAAGCGCTTGCCGCCCGCGCGCTGCAGCACCGTCAGGCGCAGCGCGCCCTCGCCACAGGCCACGGTGATGCCCTCTGGCCCGACGGCCAGCACCTCGCCCGCTCGGCCCGCGCCGGCCACGGGCTCGGCGGCCCAGACCTTGATGGCCTCGCCGGCGTGGGTGGTGTGCGCGCCGGGGAAGGGGTCGAAGGCGCGCACGCGGCGCTCGATCAGCGCCGCCGGCTGGGCCCAGTCGATGACGGCCTCGGCCTTCTCGATCTTATGCGCATAGGTCACGCCCTCCGCGGGCTGGGGCTCGGCGCGCAGACCACCGCAGGCGGCGAGCTCCAGCGCCTCGACGATGAGCCGTCCGCCGAGCGCGGCCAGGCGGTCGTGCAGGCGCTCGGTGGTGTCGTCGCCGCGAATGGGCAGGCGCTCGCGCAGCAGCATGCCGCCCGTGTCCAGGCCCTCGTCCATCTGCATGATGGTCACGCCGGTCTCGGCGTCGCCGGCCTCGATGGCGCGGTGGATGGGCGCCGCGCCGCGCCAGCGTGGCAGCAGCGAGGCGTGGATGTTCAGGCAGCCCAGGCGCGGCGCGTCCAGCACCCAGCGCGGCAGGATCAGCCCGTAGGCCGCCACCACCATGGCGTCGGCCCCGACGGCCTCGATCGCGGCGCGCGCGGCCGCGGCGTCGTCGGCGTACCTGCCGTCGAGCCGCAGGCCACGCGGCTGGGCAACGGCGATGCCGTGCTCCAGCGCGAGCGCCTTCACCGGCGAGGCCTGCAGCTTCATGCCCCGTCCGGCGGGGCGGTCGGGCTGCGTCAGCACCAGGGGAACGTCAAAGCCCGCGCCCAGCAGGCGTTCGAGCGCGACACGCGCGAAAACCGGCGTGCCGGCGAAGATGAGTTTCATCAGGACAGGGACCGGCCGGCGGGAGCCGGCGCGGGATCAGGAACGGTCGGACGGCGGGATGAACTCGTCCAGGAAGAGGAGCTTGCGCACCACGCCCGCGCGGTCGATGTGCACGTGCGCAAGGCGTTCGTTGTTGTTCTCGAGGTAGCGGTAGGTCCAGATGTCGCCGTCGAAGCGCGCGACGCGTTCGACCAGCGCCGGCCGGCCGAGGTGGCGCAGCACGTCGTCGCGCGTCCAGCGGTCGATCGCGATGTGCTGCAGCATCCAGTTCGTGTCCAGCACCTGCACCACGCGGCGCAGGCGGCCGTCGGGACCGAAGTCGACGTTGTAGACCTGGCGGCCCAGCGGCTGGCGCGAGTACAGCAGGCGCGAGCCGTCCGCCAGGGCGTACTCGGCGCTCGGCGGGCCCAGGCGCTCGATCACCTGCTCGCGCGACGCGCCGGACGGCAAACGCTCGGGCATGCCCGCGCAACCCGCCAGCCATACCAGGGCCAGCAGGGCGATGCAACGCAATACGGCAACAGGCTTCATGGCGGGCTCACTCGCGCAGGGCTTCGCGCTGGGCTTTCACGAGCTTGGATTTGATCCTGTTGCGCTTGAGCGGCGACAGGTACTCGACAAAAACCTTGCCCACGAGATGGTCCATTTCGTGCTGGATGCAGACCGCGAGCAGGCCTTCGGCCTCGATCGTACGCTGCGCGCCTTCGCCGTCGAGCGCGCGCACGCGCACGGCCGTGGAGCGCTCCACGCCGTCGTAGATGCCGGGCACCGACAGGCAGCCCTCTTCGCCCTTGCGCGTCTCGGGGCTGGCCCATTCGATCACCGGGTTGATGAGCACCAGCGGCTGGTCGCGCGATTCGCTCACATCGATGACGATGAGCCGCTCGTGGATGTCGACCTGCGTCGCGGCCAGGCCGATGCCGTTGGCCTCGTACATGGTGGCGAGCATGCGGGGAATGAGCGCGCGGATGCGCCCGTCCACCGCCGCGACGGGCTGGGCGACGGTGTGCAGGCGCGGGTCGGGGTAACGCAGGATGGGCAGGGTGTCGGGGGCGCTCATGGCTGATCGGATCGGGGTCTCAAGAGGTCTCCGTTGGGGTCGGGAACGACAGCAGGCGGTGGCACGCTGACGAGCGGAAACCGATGTCGCTATTTTCGCCACTTTTGCGACGACGCGAAATTGCACGCCGCCATAAACATTGCGCAATCAAAGGCTTGCGCGCAGAATCAAACGCGTTTTGTCAAGACTCGCGCGCCCCAGGCGGTGGTTGAGACGCCGGCTCCCGCGGCGTCATCGCACCGGCCGACGGCAGCCGCCCAGGGGCCTCCGAACATGCGATCGAACACCCGCCTGATCTCCACCATCGCCAGCGCCGTCGGCCTGGCCTGCGCCGCACAGGCGGCCCTCGCGCAAAGCGGCCCCATGCCGGCCGAGCAGCGCTACCCCATCACCCCCGGCCAGCGCGCCACCGCCAACCAGGTCGCTCAGGCCGGCGTGCCACTGTCCGAACTGGCGCCCAACGCCCCCGACAGCTACACCGTGAAAAGCGGCGACACGCTCTGGGCCATCTCCGGCGTCTTCCTGCGCAGCCAGTGGCGCTGGCCCGAGCTGTGGGGCATGAACCTCGACGACATCAAGAACCCGCACCGCATCTACCCGGGGCAGACGCTGTACCTCATCAAGACCGACGGCCGCGCCACGCTCAGCACGCGCCCGGGCGGCAGCGGCGAGCCCGGCACCATCAAGGTCTCGCCGCGCACCCGCTATGAGTCGCTGGCCGACACGGCGATCCCGCCGATCTCGCTGCAGACCATCGAATCCTTCCTGACCGAGCCCCTGATCGTCGACGAGAACGCGATCAAGCGCGCGCCGCGCATCGTGGCCACGCAGGAGAACCGCGTGCTGCTCAGCCGTGGCGACCGCGCCTACGCGCGCGCCATCTCCGGCGAGCAGCCCAACGCCGACCCCCTGGCCGTGGTCGATGGCCGCTCCATCGGCTACCGCGTCTTCCGCAACGCCACGCCGCTGCGCGACCCCATCACCAACGAAATCCTGGGCTACGAGGCGCAGTACGTGGGCAAGGCCAATGTGGTCTCCAACGAACGCCGCCGCGAAGGCGTGGACGCCAAGGGCAACAAGGTCGAGGAAATCGTGCCGGCCGGCATCGACATCGTCGCCGCGAAGGAGGAAATGCGCGTGGGCGACCGCCTGCTGCCCGAGCCGCCGCGCGAGTTCCTCAATTTCGTGCCGCGCGCGCCACAGGGCCCGCAATCCGGTCACGTGGTCTCCGTGTACGGCAATGCCGTGAACTACGCGGCCCAGAACATGGTGGTCACCATCAACCGCGGCAAGCAGAACGGCCTGGAACCCGGCCACGTGCTGGCTCTCCTGCGCGAGAGCAACCTCGTCAAGGACACCACCGATTCCTCGCGCCCCGACATCCGCCTGCCCGGCGAGCGCAACGGTCTCATGATGGTGTTCCGCACCTTCGACCGCGTGTCCTATGCCATCGTGCTCGAGATCGACGACGGCGTGCAGGTGGGCGACCGCTTCCTCAACCCCTGAGCCCCATGCCGCGTGATGAGCTGGCCGCCTGGCTGCGGCTGCTCCTGACACCCGGCCTGGGCCGCACCACCGCCCGCCAGTTGCTGGCGGCCTTCGGCCTGCCCGACGCCATCTGGGCCCAGGCGCCCGACACCTGGGGTCGCGTCGTGGATCCCGCCCTGGCCCAGGCCATGGCGCAGCCCCCCCAGGGCTTCGATGAGACCGTGCTGGCCCACGAGCGCTGGCTGGCGCAGGGCGGCGAGCGCCACGCGCTCACGCTGGCCGACCCGCGCTACCCCGCCTCGCTGCTGGACACGGCCGACCCACCGCTGGTGCTGTTCGTGCACGGGCGCCTGGATGCGCTGTCGCACGCGCAACGGCTGGCCATCGTTGGCAGCCGCAACCCCACGCCGCAGGGCGCGCAGAACGCGCAGGCCTTCGCGCAGTCGCTGGCGGCCGCCGGCCTGACCATCGTGTCGGGGCTGGCCCTGGGCATCGACGGCGCCGCGCACGAGGGCGCGCTGCGCGCGGGCGGCTTCACGCTGGCGGTGGTGGGCACCGGTCTCGACCGCGTGTACCCCAGCCGCCACCGCGACCTGGCCCACCGCATCGTCGCCCAAGGCGCGCTGATCAGCGAGTACCCGCTGGGAACGCCGCCGCTGGCACACCATTTCCCGCAGCGCAACCGGGTGATCGCAGGGCTGTCGATGGGCACGCTGGTGGTCGAGGCCGCGCTGCAGTCGGGCTCGCTGATCACCGCGCGGCTGGCGAGCGAACAGGGGCGGGAGGTGTTCGCCATCCCCGGCTCCATCCATGCGCCACAGTCGCGCGGCTGCCACGCGCTGATCCGCCAGGGCGCCAAGCTGGTGGAGTCGGCGCAGGACGTGCTGGAAGAGCTGCGACTGGCGGATCCGCCCCCCCGCGCGGCCGAGGAGGCCTCGCCCCTGCCCAGCGGCGGGGCGGACGACGAGCTGCTCAGCGCCCTGGGCCACGACCCCGTGGGCCTGGACGACCTGCTCGCGCGCACCGGCCTGCCGACCAGCGCGCTGCAGGCGCGGCTGCTCGAACTGGAGTTGCAGGGTCTGGTGGCGCGCCTGCCAGGCGGCCTGCTGCAGCGCGTCGCGCAAGGCTGAACCCGCGCCCCATGGGCCCGGGCCTCAGGCCAGCAGGCGCTCGGGGTTGGCGTCGAGCTTGGCCAGCGCCTCGCGCGTGGCGCGCACGGTGAGCGTTTCGTCCTCGCTCGGCACCAGCAGGCCCGCCTGCAGGTAGGCGGCCACGCGCGAAGCGGGCATGAGGAAGCAGCGCCCCGCGTTGCTCACGAACAGGTAGAGCTGGCCATGCTGGCTGCGCCAGGCGAGCTGTACGCTGACCAGCTTGCCGTTGTGGTCCAGGCCGAACCAGGCGCCGATCTGCAACTCCACCGCCCAGGCGCGCATGGCCTCGTTGGGCTGGCTGCCGCCCTGGTTGATGACCTCGATGTTGCTCGCGTCCACACCGGTGATGAGCTCGATGCTGTCGGCGTTGAGATCGAAATCGCCCACGCCGCCCTCGGGCAGGTAGTCCTCGAGGTTGGCCAGGCGCTTGGACAGGGCGTCGAGCTGGCTTTGCGCGATCGACTCGGTGCGCGACATGAAGGCGTCGGCCAGGGTGTCGCTCACCGACTTGATGTGCTGGTCTTGCAAGCCTTGCGGGAAACCGAGCAGGGCCATGCCCTGGCGCAGCCGCTGCAGGATGCCCGGCAGCTGCTGGATGACGCGCGCGCGGTCGTCGCGGCTGGGCTTGGCGCTGGCGGCCCACAGCAGGTCGGACGCGGCCTGCTTGAGCGCCTGCGTGTCCGGGTGCTTGACGCCGTGCTTGACGCTGGCCACGGCCAGCACGTCGACCCAGACCTTGAAGAGGAAGTCGCGCACCTCGGCGCGCACCGGCACGTCATCGAGCAGCTTGCGCAGTTCGATGGTGTATTGCACCGACAGCGTTTCCTTCTGCTCGACCTGCTGGGCGACGCTGACGAAGCGGCTGGCGCTGCTCTGCTCGCTCAGATAGGTGGAAAGGAACTTCTGGAACTCGTCGTAGACGAGCTGGAACACGCGGCGCCCGGTCTCCGGGTACTGTTCGATCACCTGCACCACGCGCTTGATCTCGGCCTCCAGCGCGACCGAGCCGACGTTGGATTCGAACCCCATCACGCAGGAGCCCATGCGATCGATCAGCCGGCGCGCGGGATGCTGCAGGGCGCTGAAGAACTCGGGTTCGGCCAGGGCCACGCGCAGCACGGGGATCTGCAGGCGGGCGAACCACACGCGCACGCTCGGCGGGATGCGCTCTTCGGCCAGGATGGCCTGGAACATGAGCGCCACCACCTCGATGGTGGCCTTCTCGGTGGGCGTGGACGCGGCCTGCTTGAGCTCCTGGGTGCGTTCGCGCAGCGCCACCGCCGTGCGCTCGACCGTGCCCGCATCCACGTACACCGCACCGCCGCCGGTGGGCGCCACCCCGCCCAACCCGGAACCGGTGCTGGGAAAGGACACCTGGCGCGCCATGACCTGCTGCAGGGCGGGCGAGGGCGGCAGGATCTCGGTCGCCTCGAATTCGGGGCCCACGCGGTCGATCAGCATGCGCCGCAGACGGCCCACCACGCCCTGGGCCCGCATGCGCGCGCGCGCCAGGGGCGAGGTGCCGGTGAGCATGCGCGTTTCGTCGTTCACGCCCATGCCGGAGGAGCCAGGGTAGCCACTGTGCGGGGCGGCCCGGCCCCCCGTGTGGACCTGGCCATGGCCGGACAGGCCGCTGGCACCGCCGGCCTGGCTGGCGGGCCCCGCGCCGGGGCCGCCAGGGCGGCCCGGCTCCTGCACCCGCCGGAACGGGGTGTGCAACCCCCCGCCCGTGGTGGGCCCGCCGGGCGCACCCGGCCGGGTGGTGGGCGGCGCGGGCGCCGTCGTGCCGGACGGGCTGCGGCGCACCAGCGCCTGCAGGTCGATTTTCTCCATCACGCCGTTGGCCACGAGGTGCCCATTGGCGGCCTTGTAGCCATCGAGCAGGATGGCGCCCAGCATGGGCGCGATGTGGTCCTGGACCAGGCCCAGGCCCTCGCGCTCGAGCCCGGCGGATTTCCATTGCTCGACCAGCAGCCGCGCCAGCACGTCGGGCAGCAGGATGTCGCTCTTGGACAGCTCGGTGCGCCGCTCCAGGTGCTGCACCCGCAGGCGCAGGTCGTTGAGCTCGGACGAGGTCTTGTCGAGCACGCGCATGGCCATGCGCGAGGCCAGGATCTGGTCGTCGATGGCGCCTTCGGTCACCAGTTCGAGCTGGCCCGAGAGGCTGGCGGGTTCGGTGAGGCCGGCGCGGGCGGCCAGGTGCTTGCGCAGCGCGTTGCGGCAGTCCTCGACCCAGATGGTCTGGCGCTTCTTGAAGGCGGCCCAGGTGTCGCGGCGGATCTGCACATCGCTCGAGGTGCCCGGCTGGTCGAGCAGCACGGTCAGGCGCTGTTCGATGGCCTTGGCCAGGTCCGGCAGCGACCGCCCCACGTGCAGCACATGGCGCTCACGCGCCTGCTGGGCAAGGGCAAACCCCGTCGGTTGGGAAGGCGACACCATGCTTTTCAGTATGACACGAAGACCCTGCGTTCCATGCCCGCGAAACCCCCGGACGCCGCCGTTGGGCGGCCTTGGTATGGCAACTACGCCACGGACTACACCACGGCGCCGGCGTTCGGGTCGTCCGGATCGCCTTCGCTCTTGGATGGCTTCACCAGGTCTTCACGCTTGATGCCCAGCCACAAGGCCATGGCCGCCGCGACGAACACCGAGGAATAGATGCCGAACAGGATGCCGATGGTCAGCGCCAGGGCGAAGTAGAACAGCGTGGGGCCGCCGAAGAGCAGCATGGACAGCACCATGATCTGGGTCGAGCCGTGCGTGATGATGGTGCGGCTGATGGTGGACGTGATGGCGTGGTCCACCACCTGTTGGGGCGTCATCTTGCGCTGACGCCGGAAGGTCTCGCGGATGCGGTCGAAGATGACCACCGATTCGTTGACCGAATAGCCCAGTACCGCCAGCGTGGCCGCGAGCACGGCCAGCGAGAACTCCCACTGGAAGAAGGCGAAGAAGCCCAGGATGATGACCACGTCGTGCAGGTTGGCGATGATGGCCGAGACCGCGTATTTCCACTCGAAGCGGACGGCCAGGTAGATGATGATGCCCCCGATGACCAGGGCCAGGGCGATCAGGCCGTTGTGCAGCAGCTCCTCGCCCACCTGGGGCCCGACAAACTCGGTGCGGCTGAGCGTGACGGCCGGGTTCTGGGCCTTGAGCGCGGCGAACAGGGCCTCGGCCTGCTGACCGGAGCTTTGTCCCTGCACGGCGGGCAGGCGCAGCAGCACGTCGCGCGAACTGCCGAAGTTCTGCACGGGCACCTCGAGGTAGCCCAGGTCCTCGACCACGCGCCGCACGGCGGTGAGGTCGGCCGGCTGCTCGTAGGCCACCTCGACCACGGTGCCGCCGGTGAATTCCACCGACAGGTGCAGGCCGCGCGTCACGAGGAAGAACACGGCCAGCAGGAAAGTGATGAACGAGATCGCGTTCAGCACGATCGCGTGCCGCATGAACGGGATGTCGCGGCGGATGCGGAAGAACTCCATCGTGGGCTCCGGGTGCGGGGATCAGTCGGCCTTGGCGGGGGTGGCGTCGCCCTCGGGGCGCCACACCGTGCCGACGGAGATGGTCTTGAGCTTCTTCTGGCGGCCGTACCAGAAGTTCACCAGGCCGCGCGAGAAGAACACGGCGGAAAACATGCTGGTGAGAATGCCCAGGCAATGCACCACGGCGAAGCCGCGCACCGGGCCCGAGCCGAACAGCAGCAGCGCCAGGCCCGCGATCAGAGAGGTCACGTTGGAGTCGAAGATGGTCGCCCAGGCGCGGTCATAGCCCGCGTTGATGGCCGCCTGCGGCGTGGCCCCACGGCGCAGCTCCTCGCGCACCCGCTCGTTGATGAGCACGTTGGCATCGATGGCCATGCCCAGCGCGAGCGCCATGGCCGCCATGCCGGGCAGGGTGAGCGTGGCCTGCAGCATGGACAGCACGGCCACCAGCAGCAGCACGTTGACGCCCAGCGCGATGGCGGAGAACACGCCGAACATCATGTAGTAGACGCACATGAAGGCCGCCACCACCAAGAAGCCCCAGGTCACGCTGTGGAAGCCCTTGGAGATGTTCTCGGCGCCCAGGCTGGGGCCGATGGTGCGCTCCTCGATGATCTCCATCGGCGCGGCCAGCGAGCCCGCGCGCAGCAGCAGCGCGGTGTCGCTGGCCTCCATGGTGGTCATGGCGCCGGAAATCTGCACGCGCCCGCCACCGATCTCGGTGCGGATCACGGGTGCCGTCACGACCTCGCCCTTGCCCTTCTCGAACAGGATGATGGCCATGCGCTTGCCCACGTTGTCGCGCGTGACGTCGCGGAAGATGCGCGAGCCCTTGCTGTCGAGCGTGAGGTGCACCGCGGGCTCGTGCGACTGGCCGTCGAAGCCGGCCTGCGCGTCGGTGAGGTTCTCGCCGGTGAGCAGCACCTCGCGCTTGACGATGACGGGACGGCCGTTGCGCTCCAGGTAGCGCTCGGAGCCGAAAGGCACCGGCCCCGTGCCGCGCTCGGCGGCCAGTCCATCGGCGCTCTCGTCGACCAGGCGCACCTCCAGCGTGGCGGTGCGACCCAGGATGTCCTTGGCCTTGGCGGTGTCCTGCACGCCCGGCAGCTGCACCACGATGCGGTCGGCGCCCTGCTGCTGGATCACCGGCTCGGCCACGCCGAGCTCGTTGATCCGGTTGTGCAGGGTGGTCATGTTCTGCTTGAGCGCCTGGTCCTGCACGGCGCGCGCGGCCTCGGGGCGGATGGTCGCGGTGATGCGCGTGTCGCTGCCCTCGGCCGTCTCGTTCAGCACCAGCTCGGTGAACTGCGCCCGCACCAGGTCGACCACCGCGTTGCGCGTGGCCTCGTCGCGCACGCGCAGCTCGATGGTCTGGCCGCTGCGCTGGATGCCGCCGTGGCGGATGTTCTTTTCGCGCAGGGCGTTGCGCAGGTCGGTGGCCAGCACGTCGGCGCGGCGCTCCAGCGCGGCCTTCATGTCCACCTGCAGCATGAAGTGGACGCCGCCGCGCAGGTCCAGGCCCAGGTACATGGGGCGGGCGTGCAGGGCCGACAGCCAGGCCGGCGTGCGCGGCACCAGGTTCAGCGCCACCACATGGCTGGGATCGGCGGCGTCGGTGTTGAGCGCGCGGTCGATGGCATCGCGCGCCTTCAGCTGGGTATCGGTGTCATCGAAGCGCGCGCGCACCGAGCCGCCTTCGAGCGAGAGCGCGCTGGGGGTGATCGAGGCCGCCGACAGCGCCTGCTCGACCCGCGCGACCGTGCCCGTGTCCACGCGCACCGTGGCCTTGGCCGCCGACACCTGCACCGCCGGCGCCTCGCCGAACAGGTTGGGCAGCGCGTAGATCGCGCCGACCAACAGGGCGATCACGATGATCGCGTACTTCCACAGCGGGTATCGGTTCATACAGGGCCTTCGGCGCTCGCGAGGTCTTGGTCAGAAACGCGGCGGACCGGCCTGCGCCGGTCCGCTCGCGTGGCCCCCTTGACGGGGACACGGGCCGGTGTCAGCCGGCCCGTGCGGGGTTTACTTGATCGTGCCCTTGGGCAGCACCTGCACGACGGCGGTGCGCTGCATCTGGACTTCCAGGCCGGCGGCAAGTTCCACACCGATGTAGGTGTCGCCGATCTTGGACACCTTGCCGAGGAAGCCACCGGCGGTGACGATCTCGTCGCCCTTGGCCACGGCCTCGATCATGGCCTTGTGCTCCTTCTGGCGCTTGAGCTGCGGGCGGATCATGACGAAGTACAGCACCACGAACATCAACACCAGGGGCAGCAGGCCCAGCAGGGTGGACTCGGTGCCGCCAGAGGCGGCTTGGGCGTAGGCGGGGGAAATCAACACAGGCGGTCTCCAGCGGGTTCAGAACAACCGGCGATTGTATGCCGCCCCCTTGACAGAGGCGGGTTTCCCAACCGCTGAAGCCGCCGCCTCAGGCGGCCTGGCGCGCCGGCGCCGCGGCGGCGCCCTCACGCCAGCGCGCCAGCAGCGCCTCGCGCCGCGCGGCGGCGGCCTGGGCGTGGCGCTCCTTCACGTGGCCAAAGCCCTTGATCTGCTCGGGCAGGCGCGCGATCTCCAGCGCCAGCGCCTGGCTGTCGGGCGTGAGCCCGGACAGCAGGGCCTCGACGTCGGCGCGGTACTGGGCGATCAGGGCGCGCTCCATGCGGCGCTCGGCGGTGCGGCCGAAGGGATCGAGCGCGCCGCCGCGCAGGCCCTTGAACTTCGCCAGCCAGCGGAAGGCCGTGAACATGAAGGGACCGTAGGGCCGCTTGATCAGTTCGCCGCGCTCGTTCTTCTTGGCGAACAGCGGCGGCGCCAGGTGAACCTTGAGCGAGAAGTCGCCTTCGAACTGGGCCGCGATCTTGTCGTGGAAGGCGGCGTCGGTGTGCAGGCGCGCCACTTCGTACTCGTCCTTGTAGGCCATGAGCTTGAACAGCGAGCGCGCCACCGCCTCGCTCAGCGCGGTCTTGCCCAGGGCCTGCGACTCGGCCTGGCGCACGCGCTCGACGAAGTCGCGGTACTCGCGGGCATAGGACGCGTTCTGGTAGCCGGTGAGGAAGTCGGCCCGGCGGGCGATGAGCTGCTCCAGCGTCTCACGCGGCTGAAACTGGATGACCTGGGCGGCCGAACCGGCCAGACCGCAGGCGGCCCGCACGGCCGGCAGGTCGTGCGCGGCGCGGCGGCCCCACTCGAAGGCGGCCTTGTTCTGCTCCACCGCCACGGCGTTGAGTTCGATCGCGCGCATCAGCGCGGCCTGGCCCAGCGGGATCCAGCCCTTCTGCCAGGCGTAGCCCAGCATCAGCGGGTTGGTGTACAGGCTGTCGCCGAGCAGGCGGGTGGCGATGGTTTCGGCATCGACCACACCAACCGCTTCGCCGCCCAGGTGGTTGACCAGGGTGTCCACGCAGGCCTGCGCGGGGCTCATCCAGTCGGGGTTCTTCACGAAAGCCGCCGTGGGCGTGGCGCTGCTGTTGAGGGCCACGTGCGTGCGACCTTCGCGCAGGCGCTGCCAGGTCTCCTTGTTGGCGGCCACGATGGGGTCGCAGCCGATGACCAGGTCGGCCGAGGCGGCCGAGACGCGCGTGGTGCGGATGCGCTCCTGCGAGTCGCCGATCAGCACGTGGCTCCAGGTGGCGCCGCCTTTTTGTGCCAGGCCCGCCGCGTCCTGCGTGACGATGCCCTTGCCTTCCAGGTGCGCGGCCACGCCCAGCAGCTGGCCGATGGTGATGACGCCCGTGCCGCCCACGCCGGCAACGATGATGCCCCAGGCGTCGTGCCCCAGCGCGGGCAGCGTCGGGTGCGGCAGCGCGCCGCCCTCCCACCCGGCAGTGGCCGCGCCCTTCTTCTTGCGCAGCTGGCCGCCCTCGACCGTGACGAAGCTCGGGCAGAAGCCGTTCACGCAGGAGAAGTCCTTGTTGCAGGTGCTCTGATTGATCTGGCGCTTGCGGCCGAAGGGCGTCTCCAGCGGCTCCACCGACAGGCAGTTGGACTTCTCGCCGCAGTCGCCGCAGCCCTCGCACACCAGCTCATTGATGACCACGCGCTGGTTCGGCTCGGCCATCGTGCCGCGCTTGCGGCGGCGGCGCTTCTCGGTGGCGCAGGTCTGGTCGTAGATGATGACCGTGGTGCCCTCGATCTCGCGGAACTCGCGCTGCACGGCGTCCAGCGTGTCGCGGTGCTGAATGGCGATGCCGTCGGGAATGCCCGTCACGCCATCGTATTTTTCGGGTTCGTCGGTGACGATGGTGATCTTCTTCACCCCCTCGGCGCGCATGCTCTGCGCGATCTGCACCACGCTGTGGCCCTCGGGGCGCTCGCCCACCTGCTGGCCACCGGTCATGGCCACGGCGTCGTTGTAGAGGATCTTGTAGGTGATGTTCACGCCCGAGGCAATGCTCTGGCGGATCGCCAGGATGCCCGAGTGGAAGTAGGTGCCGTCGCCGAGGTTGGCGAACATGTGCTTGTCGGTGCTGAAGGGCTGCTGGCCCACCCAGGGCACGCCCTCGCCGCCCATCTGGGTGAAGCCCACGGTGGCGCGGTCCATCCAGATGCTCATGAAGTGGCAGCCGATGCCGGCCATGGCGCGCGAGCCCTCGGGCACCTTGGTGCTGGTGTTGTGCGGGCAGCCGGAGCAGAACCAGGGCTGGCGCTCGGCGCCGGGCACGCCCTGGGTCAACAGGGTCTGCAGCGAACGCTCCTGGGCGTCGAGGATGGCCAGCTGCGCGTCGATGCGCGCCATCACGTCCTCGGGCACATTGCCCAGCTTCTTCAGGCGCCGGGCGATGGCGCGCGCGATCAGCGCGGGGTTGAGGTCGGCCTTGGCGCGCAACAGGGTGTTGGCGCTGGGGTTGGGCCGCGACCACTCGCCGCCGCTGAAGTCGCCCTCGGACTCGTCGAACTTGCCGAGCACGTTGGGGCGCACGTCGGGCCGCCAGTTGTAGAGCTCTTCCTTCAGCTGGTACTCGATGACCTGGCGCTTTTCCTCCACCACCAGGATCTCGCGCAGGCCAGTGGCGAACTCGCGCGTGGTCTGTGCCTCCAGCGGCCACACCACCGCCACCTTGTGCACGCGCAAACCGATGCGGCGGCAGGTGGCGTCGTCCAGGCCGAGGTCCACCAGCGCCTGGCGCGTGTCGTTGTAGGCCTTGCCGCTGGCGATGACGCCGAAGCGGTCGTTGGGGCCGGCCACCACGTTGTGGTTGAGCTTGTTGGCGCGCACGTAGGCCAGGGCCGCGTACCACTTGTGGTCGAACAGGCGGGCCTCCTGCTCCAGCGCGTGGTCGGGCCAGCGGATGTGCAGGCCGCCGGGCGGCATCTCGAACTCGGGGACCACGATCTGCACACGCTCGGGATCGATCAGCGCGGTGGAGCTCGATTCGACGATCTCCTGAATGGTCTTCATGCCCGTCCACACGCCAGAGAAGCGGCTCATGGCGAAGGCGTGCAGGCCCAGGTCCAGGATGTCCTGCACGCTGGCCGGAAAGAACACCGGCAGGCCGCAGGCCTTGAAGATGTGGTCGCTCTGGTGCGCCGCGGTGGAGCTCTTGGCCACGTGGTCGTCGCCGGCCACCGCGATCACGCCGCCCCAGGGGCTGGTGCCGGCCATGTTGGCGTGCTTGAACACGTCGGAGCAGCGGTCCACGCCCGGGCCCTTGCCGTACCAGATGCCGAAAACGCCATCGAAGCGGTTCGTGCCCGGGGGCGCGAAGCCCAGCTGCTGCGTGCCCCACAGCGCCGTGGCCGCCAGCTCCTCGTTCACGCCGGGCTGGAAGACGATGTTCTGCTTCTTGAGGTGCGGCGCCGCTTTCTGCAGGGACTGGTCGTAGCCCCCCAGCGGCGAGCCACGGTAGCCGCTGATGAACCCCGCCGTGTTCTTGCCGATCAGGGCGTCGCGCTGGCGCTGCAGCATGGGCAGCTTCACCAGGGCCTGCACCCCGCTCATGAAGGCACGACCGTGGTCCAGCGTGTATTTGTCGTCCAGGGTGACGGTTTCCAGGGCCTGGCGGATGTGCTCGGGCAGCGGCGCGTTCATGTTCTGTCTCCTTCGTGGGCGGGGCGTCTCGTGGACGCAGGCGTGCGGGGGCCGGCCCCGGGTAGGGGCCGGCCCCCAGTCTGCCGCGCAGTGTATGCCCCAGCTTCCGATAGGTGTTTGCTTTTCATGCCCGGAATTCGCATCATCCAGAAAGAATATTTCTTCTTTCTGCCCATCATGGAAACACTGGATAAGTTCGACCTCGCGATTCTGCAAGAACTGCAAGCCGACGGCCGCCTCACCAACGCCGAGCTCGCGCAGCGCGTGGGCCTGTCGCCGGCGCCTTGCTGGCGGCGCGTGCGCTCACTGGAAGAGCGGGGCTTCATCCAGGGCTACCGCGCCGTGCTCGACCGCGACAAGCTGGGCCTGGGGGTACTGGCCTTCGTGCGGCTGGACGCCGACCGCAACAACGGCGACACCACGCGCCAGCTCGAACAGGCCATCCGCGCCATTCCCGAGGTGGTGGCCTGCCACTACATCAGCGGCTCCGGCACCTTCGAGCTGCAGGTGGTGAGTCGCGACCTGCACCACTTCAGCGCCTTCGCGCGCGAGGTCCTGCTCAACCTGCCCAACGTCAAGGACCTGCACACCAGCTTCTCCCTGGGAGAGGTCAAGGCGGGCGGCGCGCTGCCCCTGAGCCACTTCGCGACCCTGCCGAAGAACTCAGCCTAAAGACCTAATGCCCAGGCACGATCCCCGCGACTCTCAGCCCAGAAAACACGCCGTCCAATCAAAAAATGGGGTCTAAATGACTACTTTTGAAGCATCGTCGCCGCCGTCTTCTTTGTGCGCCACCTGGCCGCCTCCGGCTGTCGCCCGGGCGCCCAGGCCCCCCCACACAGTCCGCGCCCCATGTGCCGCCACACTTCATGCCCCGCCTTGCCCGTGCCGCCGCACCGCGCCCTGGTCGCCTGGCCCCACGGCCGGGGCGATGGCGCTCGCTCGCCGTGGGGGCACTGGTGAGCACCGCCGCCTGGGGCCAGGCCCCCGCGCCCGAGGCCGCACCGGGCGGTGGCGCGCAGATCCAATCGCTTGACCGCCTCCAGGCCGAACAGGAGCGCCTGCGCGAGCTCGCGCGCCGCCAACCGCCCGCCTACGACGACCAGTTTCTGAGCGCCGACGACGGGCCCTTGCTGGGTGGCGAGGCGAACCCCACCGACGCGGAACCCCCAGGCCTGCGGTACTGGCTGGTGGAAACCCAGCTGAACTGGACGCAGCGGCAGCCATCCGGCGCCGCGCCGCAGCACCTGAGCGAGTCGGGCCTGCGCCTGCAATACCAGCAGGAAACGCTGAGCCACGGCCAGTGGCAGGTGTCCGCCGATGCGCGACGCCACAGCGGGGACACGGCCCTGGGCGCCTGGGGCGCGTTCAACGCCGCGGCCCAATCGACCAGCGGCGCCCGGCTGACCCTGCGCAACCTGGGCCTGCCGCTTTCGCCGTCCAGCTTCGCCGACATCGGCCTGGGCGATCTCCACAGCGAGGTCACCGACGGCCTGACCCGCGGCCAGCGGCTGAGCCTGGGCAACAGCGTGCTGCGTGGCGCTTCGCTGCGGGTGTTCACCGACAGCACCGATGTGCGTGCCGGCTGGGGCCGGCGGGGCCAGTTCGAAGGCGGCCCCTACGCCAGCGTCGAGCCGCTGGGCGGCGCACTCTCCTGGCTGGGGCTGACACGGCGCTTCGAGGACCAGCGCTATGCCGCCGCCCAGGTCAACCGGACCACGGACACCTTGACCTTGTTCCCCGACGGCCGCCGCGGCCTGATCGACAGCGCCGGCTACGCACTCGCCATCGGCCAGGGCCACCAGGTGCTCGACAGCGGCGACCACCACCTGCGCCTGACACTGCTCGGCAGCCACGACACGCGCGCGGACGGCTCCGTGGCGCGCTCCTCGGGCACCTTCGTCGAAGGCACCTGGCAGATCGGGTCGTACCGCCATGAAGGCGGCCTGTTTTCCACGCAACCGCAGCTGCGCTTCGGCGATCAGCTGGTGGCCGACGGCGCGAGCGGCGCCCACTGGCGCATGGACGTCAGTGGCACGCGCCTGTACTGGGGCATGGGCTTCAGCCACGAGCGGTACGACAGCGGCGCGGCCTGGGGCCTGGGCGAGCGCAGCGGCACAGGCCTGTCGCTCAACTGGAACCACCGGCTCGACCGCCGCAGCAACTGGGGCGGCTACCTGCAGCTGCAGCAGATGCGGTCGGCCAGCGACACCACCGGCAGCGACAGCCTCTGCGCCAGCGCCTACTACCAGACGCGCTGGGCGGGCCATGGCGACAGCCGCTGGCGGCTGACGGTCCGGCGCAACCAGGCGCTGGTGTCGAACGGGCCGGCCGCCACCGGCGAGGAAATCGAGTGGGAACAGGACTGGCTGCCCAACGACCGGGAAACCGACAACACCAGCCTGCGCACCACCCTGGGCTGGGCGCGCGACCAGAGCCTGGACCAGGCGAACACCTACCCCACGGCCGGGCTGGACCTGCGGACCCGCACCCAGGGCGCCTGGGACCTGTCGCTGAACCTGCGCTACACCTCGCGCAGCGGCAACCTCAGCACCTCACGAGGACTGGCCGGGGCCGTGCAGGCCGAGAAGCAACTCACGCCCGGCTGGCGCCTGGGCGCTTCGCTGCTGCTCAACCAGGCCACCCTCCAGATCGATCCCCAGGCCCTGCTGCCGGGCACGGTCGCGGTCAGCCGCAGCCATGAGCGCACCGCCCTCGTCTACCTGCGCTACGAAGGCCAGCGCGGCCGGGGGTTTTCCGACACCGCCGGCGCCGCGCACGGCGCGGGCGCGGGCCGCATCGGCGGCGTGGTCTTTCTCGACGCCAACCGGGACGGCGTGCAGCAGGCCAACGAGGCCGGCGTGCCGGGCGTGGAAGTGCTGCTCAACAACCGCGAGCGCGCCGTCACCGATCCGCGCGGCCGCTTCGAATTCGCGCAGGTGCGCACCGGCAGCCAGCGCCTGAGCCTGCGCCCCGAATCCATACCGCTGCCCTGGGGCGAAGGCCCGCAGAGCCGCACCGTCGTCGATGTGCCGCTGCGCGGCGAGGCCATCGCCCCGCTGGGGGTGGTCAGCCCCCAGTGAGCACCCCCGAATGAGGCCGCCGCGATGAAGTTCACCTAAGCGCCCATGCCCACCGGAGGCTTGTCCGGTTCGTCGCCAGCCCCGCTGGTTTCTTGTTTCCCTTCCTGCTTTTCATAGGACATCCATGAAATCTCCCGCCCGACTGCTCACCGCCACCGCCGCCGCAGCCGCCGCCCTGCTCAGCACCCAGGCGCTGCACGCCGAAAGCACCTATGGCTACAACTCGGCCGGCACCGGCGCGGTCAGCGCCACCGCCCGCGTGAACGTGAACGTCTCGATCCCGAAGCTGATCATGCTGCGCGTCGGCTCCGCCGGCGCCAGCGTCGACAACGTCGACATCGCGCTCACGCCCAGCTCGAGCACCTTCGGCAACGGCGACAGCCAAGGCTTCGCCTGGGACGGTTCCGCGCCCACCTTCACCGCCTCGACCGTCGCCGGCCTGAACGCCTTCGCCTGGACCAACGCCAGCGGCGCCACCCTCACCGGCGCGGTGAGCACGCCCGACACCGGCACCACCGGCCTCACCGCCGCCAGCATCCTGGTCAGCGCCAACGCGGCCGATTCGCTGCAGCACCCCGGCGCCAACACCGGCGGCTTCACGACCCAGCCGATCCCGGCCAATACGCTGCAGACCGGCACCTGGACCTACAGCGTGGACGCCGCCGCCGCCGCGGCCGCCAGCGCCGGTGCCTTCTCGCAGACGGTGACCTACACCGCCTCGGCGCTCTGATCGGGCCCGGGCGGCGCATCCCGCGCCGCCCGGATCCGACCATCGGCCAGCCGGCGCCCGCGGGCCCGGCTGGCCCTCTTCCCGTGATCCGGCCATGCAGTGCCTGCCATCCGCACCCCGGGGGCTCCGCGCCCTGAAGCCCCGCCCCGGCGCCCGCCTGTCGCGCGTCCGCGGCGCGCTGACCCTGCTCGGCCTCGCGCTGGCCTGTGGTCCGGCGTCGGCCGTGCTCACCTTCTTTGACCTGGCCAGCCCGCGCTTCATTCAACTGCAGGTGGGCGCCAGCGGCGGCACCGTCAACACCGTCGGCTTTCGGGTCACCGGGGCCCACACCAGCCCCACGCCCCAGGCCGTGCCGGGTGTGCCCGACGCGCTGGCCCCGGCCACCACGCCCAGCGGCGGCGTGCGCGTGCGCCTGCGCGGCCAATGGGCCTCCGGCAACCAGACCCTCAGGCTGCTCGTCGACTCGGCCGCCGGCATGGCCTGCGTGGCCGGCAGCGGCTGCGGCAGCACCGTGATCCCGTTCACCACCGTCCGCTGGGTTTCGCACGAACGGGAGTCCGCGCCAGGCTATGCCGGCTGGGACATTCAAAGCGGCGGCTTCGATGGCGGCACCGCGCAGCAGCTGGTCGGCATGATCTGCTGCTTCACCAACCGGTCGGTCGAGGTCGCCAACACCCTGGTGTTCAGCTACGGCAACACCACCCTGTACCCGGCCGGCCGCTACCGCGGCACGGTCACCTTCACCGCCGTGATCGAGTAGCGTGAAACGCTGTTGCCACGCCCTCTGCATCGCGACCGCGATCGTCTGCGGCGCCCCCGGTCTGGCGCGGGCGCAAGTCCCCCACCGGCTGGACAGCGCCGCCTCGCCGCGACAGCGCGTGGCCGCCCGGCAGGTCACCGACGAAAACGGCCAGGCGCTCGCGCTCAATCCCTTCGCGCGGCGGGCCTTGGCCCGCTTCGGCCGGGTCGAGTACCGGCTGGGCACCGGCGGCTTCCTGCAGCGACGCGCGCGCATCGACATCGTGCTGCCGCCCCTGGTGAACGGCCTGCAGCGCAGCAATGGCCTGGTTTTTCGCTGGCGCGGCCTGGACGGCGCCCTGGACGGCCAGCTCGGGCCTGGCCAACGCCAGCCGATCTGGAGCGGCACCATCACGGCCCCGCTGACGCCGCTGGCGATCGACCTCGAACTGGAACTCGAGCTCGACGCCTTGGGCCCGTGGAACGGGGGCGCCTTCGGCATCGAACCCGGCTTCGAGCTGGTGACCCTGCCATGAGGCTCTGGCCCTGCCTCGCCGTCTCGGCCAGCCTGCTGGCACCGCCGGCGGTGCAGGCCGAACAAACGCAGTCGCAAGGCGCCGGCGGCCGCACCACCACCGGCGCCCGCTTGAATTTCGAGCTCGGCATCGACCGCATGATCTTCCTGCGCGTCGGCGCCGGCGGCTCGCACGCGGGCACCGACAACGGCGGCGGGCCCTCGGCCAGCGCCACCCTGAGCGGCGTGGACTTCACGCTCACCCCCTGGCACGTTCCCGGCGCCGCGCCGACCTATGGCGCCCCCGAGGCCGTCGCCCTGCCGGTGGAGGTGCGTGGCAACGTCGGCCAGATCCAGCTCAGCGCCCAAACCAGCGGCCCGCTGGCCAACGGCCCGCACCAGATCCCGATGTCGCGGATCGGCCTGAGCTCCGACAACGCCAGCCTGCCCGCGCCGCCCATCCCCGACAGCGGCATCGGCAGCAGCGTCAACGTCAGCCCCGGGGGCAGCGGCACCTCGGCCGCGCCCGCCCTGCTCACCTACCGGGCCGCGAACTGGACCTTCCGCTACACCCCCGCCGCCTCGCCGGTCGCCGGTGTCTACACCGGCCGGATCACGTTCTCGGCCACCACGCCCTAGACGCCCAGGAGTTCTCCATGCCCACCGCTTGTCCCCCCCTCTGGCGTCGGCGGCCCCTCGGGGCCGGGCGCCTCGCCCTGGGCCTGGCGGCGCCGCTGCTGTGCGGCGCTGCGCTGGCCCAGCCGGCGACGGCGCCTTTCGAGGTCGCCGCCTCGCCGTCCCGGCTGGAGCTGCAGGCCCAGCCGGGCGAGCGCCTGGGCCAGTCCCTGCGCATCTACAACGTCGGCACCCAGGTCAATACGCTGGCCTTTCGCACCATGGACTGGTCGCTGACCGAGGCTGGCGAACTGCAGTTCCACCCCGAGCTGCTGCCCGGCAGCTGCCGGCCCTGGGTGGCGCTGGAGCGCCGAACGCGGCAGTTGGGCGCGCGCGCCAACGAGCCGTACCGCTTCCAGGTGTCGGTGCCGGCCGACGCGCCCCGGGGCGAGTGCCGCTTCATGATCGCCATCGAGGGCGTGGACCCGGCCCAGGTGACGGCCCTCAACAGCGGCGGCTCGGCGCTCAGCTTGCCCATCAGCGGGCGCATCGCGATCACCGTGTACGTGGCCGTGGGCGGCGCCAGGCCGCAGCTGGAGCTGGTGCGCATCGGCACCGACAGCCTGAAGAACCAGCGGCGCCCGGTGCTGGTGGTGCGCAACCTCGGCGACGCCCATGGGCGGCTCGACGGCGCGCTGACCGTGCGCGATGCCGACGACAAGGCCCTGGAACTGGTGCCCGAGGGCGCGCCCGTGCTGCCGGGCCAGACGCGCACCCTGGCCCTGGCCGCGCGCGGCAAGGACGGCGCCACCGCGCCGCTGCGCTTCCCCTTGCGGGTGTCGGGCACCCTGGACTGGGACGAGGGCGCCTTCAAGATCGAGGCCACCTTGCCGTGAGCCCGGCCAGGTTCAAGTTCTCGGCCGGCGGGTCGAGAACCGGGACATGGCACACCCTCGCCGAGTTCACGCGCAGGCCGTCCTGCTGGCCCTGTCCCTGCTGTCGCCGGCCGCCTGGCCGGAATCCACCGTCGCCCGGAACCGGCCCAGCGCGTCGGCCCGGGTCACTATCCGCGTGACGGTTCCTCCGGTGGTGAACCTCCTCGAGAACAGCCACCCGTCCACGCTGGCGGCGGGGTCGGGGCCCATCACGGCCCTGCAGCGCATCGTGCTGCACACCAATGTCCGCCAGGGCGCTTGCGTCGAGCTCACCCGCCGGGTGCCCGGCGCCTCCTCCGCCGCCTGGGAACTGCGCGCGGTCGGCGGCGAGGCGGTGTCGCTGCAGGCCCACGGGGACGGTTGGCGCCTGTGCACGCTGCGCCAGGGCACCTATGCGGTGCAGATCGAACACCGGTTCGGCGCCGAATTCGCCGGGCGCTGGCCGCTGCGCACCGACACCGTGCTGCTGTAGCCCGGTCACGCGCGCCAGCGCGACGGGATCGGCCGTTGGCGGGCCGAGGCCCCGGCCGGTGGCGCACTGCCTTTGCCTGACGGCTTGCCGGACAAAGGTACGCACACGGCAATACCCGTCAAAACTTGAGCACAACCGTCACCCACCTGTGGCCGAATTTCGACCGCTAAGTCACCTATGTGCCTCAAGTGCTTGAAAAACGTGACTTTTTCCTGTCTGATGAATTGTCACAGGGAGTTTCGGCGCCTAGTATTCGGTCCAACATTGAACCAAAGTGGTACGCCATAAAGTACTCCATCTTTCAGACCTGAAGGAACCCTTGTGAAGAACTCCCTGCTGCTCCGCTCGGCCCTGGCCCTGGCCCTGGCCACCCCCCTGATGGCCTCGGCCGAATCCCAGCTGGTCACCGGCGCCGGCAACGCCGCCGCCCGCCTGGATTTCCGCGTCATCGTGCCGCGCGTGCTGTTCCTGGGCGTGGGCACTGGCGCCGCCGCCGCGACCCCGACCAACAACACCACCATCGACACGGTCACTTTCGACTTCACCGCCAACCCGGCGGCCGTCGGCACCGGCGCGGCGGCCGGCACCATCACCGGCAACGTGGTGCCGGTGCGGGTGATCGGCAACAACGGCCAGATCACCCTGGCGGCCTCCACCACCGGCGCACTGACCAACGCCAGCGCCGACACCATCGCGTGGTCCGAGATCACCGCCACCAGCAACCAGGCCGCCACGCTGCCCAGCCCGGTCATCCCGAACACCGGCGCGGGCGCGGCGAGCAACGTCTCCCTGTCCTCCGGCACCAAGGTCACGGACCGCTCGGCCAACTGGACCTTCAGCTACGCCAACTCGGCCGTGGTGGCCCCCGGCACCTACGGCACCACCAACGGCCGCGTCACCTACACCGCGTCCATGCCCTGAAGGCGCGGGCCCGGCCGCAGCGGTTCACCACGCTGTGACGCCTGGCCCCCGGCCAGCGCCGGCGAACGAAGGGGGCACACCATCCCTCTTCGCCCGGCCTCCCCACCCGATCCGCCCCCCGATGGGACGCTCCACGAGCCGCCCTGGAAGCCCTAGGCCCCGAGACACCATGCCGCGCGCCGCGCCCTCGCGCACCCTGAGAACCGCCGCCGGAGCCGGCCTGCTGCTGCTGGGCCTGGCGGAAATGGCCGCCGCCCACGCCTGGTCGCTGAGCGTCAGTTCCGGCAGCCGCCGCCTGTTCCTGCACGTGGGCAATGGCTCGGTGAGCAATGCCAATGGCAACTTCAACGGCGCCACGGGCACCAACGGCGCGATCAACCTGGTGCAGGTCACGGTGCCGGCGGCCCAGCTGGGCAACGGCACCGACCTGGCCATGACCAGCAACAGCACCCAGTCCACCAGCCTGTACGGTGACGGCAACAACACCTGCCCGACGCCGTCCAGCCAGGTGATGGTGGGCGCCGGCTACCGCCGCAACGGCGGCTCGGCCAGCGCCACGCTGGGCGTCACCTCGCCCGCCAACCTCACCAGCGCCGCGGGCGACACGATCCCCTTCACCGAAATCAGCTGGACCGTCTCGGCCCCGGGCAGCGGCGTGCCCAACGTGATCCCCGCCGGCACCTTCAGCGGCGCCACGCAGACCCTCGCCACGGTGCCCGGCAACACCTACATCGAGAACTGCCACACCTTCAGCTACGCCAACAACGCCGTGCGCGCGGCGGGCACCTACAACGGGCGGGTGACCTACACCCTGAGCGCGCCATGAGCCGCGCGCGACCCATGGCCTGCCTGGCCAGCGCCCTGCTGGGCGCCGCCCTGGCCCTGCCGGCGGCGGCCAACCCGCACCGCCTGGACGACAGCCAGAGCTACACCGTGCCGCCCAATGTGCAGATGCAGTGGCTGCCGCTGAAGCCCGGCCAGCCCTTCGGGCAGGGCATGGAGGCCTGGCTGCGCGTGAACGTGCGCATCGACACGGGCCCGTGGGCGGGCCGCAGCGGGCGCGTCTACATGGTGCTGCCCTCGGACCAGGCCTCCCGCGTCGAGGCCGTCTGGACCACCCAGGGCCGGCTGCTGGCCGGGCGGCTGCTGTCCGGCGAGCGGGCCCTGGTCTACGCCGGCCCCATCCCCGGACCGACGCTGCAGGACCAGCTGCAGGTGCGCCTGCGCGCCAACCCGGACTGGACCTCCAACAGCCGCCGCCTGGACTTCCATTTCGAACTGGACGTGGACTGAACGCCCCATGCGCATCGCCTCCTTGACACGCCTGCTGCTCGCCGCCGGGGCCGGCGCGCTCACCCTCCAGACCGCCCCCGCCGGGGCGCAGGGCTTCGCCGCCTACATCACACCGCCCCGCTTCGAGCTGCGGCTCAACGCCGGCGAGGCCTCGCGCCAGGTGGTGGAGATCCAGCACGCGGGCCTGCAGAAGGGCAGCTACCGCCTCTACACGAACGACTGGAGCCTGCGCGCCGACCAGTCCGTGGATTTCAGCGACGCCCTGCCGCCCGACAGCTGCCGCCCCTGGGTGGCCATCGAGCGGCGCGAGCTCACCATCGAGCCCGGCGCACGCTACCGCTACCGCTTCGAGATCACGCCGCCGCCAGGCACGCCAGCGCGCGAGTGCCGCTTCGCGCTGATGATCGAAGGCCTGGACACCACGCGCGTGCAGGGCGACCTGAACTTCCCCGTGGGCGGGCGCATCGGCGTGATCGTCTACGCCAGCGTCGGCGACGCCGCGCCGCAGCTGGCCATCACCGGCACGCGCGTGGTCACGGTGCAGGGCCAGCCCACCGCCGTGGTCGACGTGCGCAACAGCGGCAATGCCCACGGCCGGCTGGAAGGCTTCGTCAATGGCACCGACGCCCTCGGCACGCGCGTGGAGATGGCGCCGGCCGACCTGCCCATCCTGCCGGGCGAGACGCGCGCGGTGGCGATCCTCCCGGTGCCGGAGAACGGCAAGCCCGCGCCCGAGTTGCGCTTTCCGCTGACGGTCAAGGGCCAACTGGAGTGGGGCAAGAACCGCCTGCCGCTGGACGCCCGCTTCGCGCCGTGAAGGCCCCGATGCCGCGTGCGCGCCTCGGCCTGCTGATCCTCCTGGGCGCCTGGGCGCCCTGGCTGGGCGCCCAGGCCGGCGAGGCCCCGCCCGCCGGCGCCGCCGCGCCCTACGTGGACCGCGTGATCGAGAACCTGCCGCCCGAACCGGCGGACACCGCCGCCGACTACCCCTACGACCGCGACGGCTGGCCGCGCTACCTGCGGCTGGAAGCGCGCGTGGGCTCGCAGCCCTTCGACCAACAGCGCCGCACCCGCATCGGCTACGGCCTGTATGGGCTGCTGGAAACGCCCAACCACGGCAGCCTGTCCATCGACGGCACCTACGCCCCGGCCGACAGCAGCGGCACGCTGACGCTGCGCCAGCGCGCCATGCCGCTGGACGGCGGCTGGCTGGCCAGCCACGAACTGGGCGTCATCAACCCGCCCATGCCGGGCATCCTGCGCCTGCCGGCGCGCGTCTTCGTGCCCGGCGCGCTGCTGCAGGGCGCCAGCGCCGAATGGGAGAACCCGGGCCGCGGCCTGCAGCTGCAGGCCAGCACCGGCCAACCCGGCCGGCTCGACTTCCTGCCGGCCAACGGCTTTCGCCGCCTGCCCGGCCAGCGCACGGCCTTCGGCGGCCAGTGGCGCCTCGGCGCCGACGAGGCCAACCCGCTGGCCACCCAAGGCTGGACGCTCGCCGTGCGCCACGAGGACGGGCGGCGCGTGTCGGTGCTGGACACCCCCACCCAGGCGAGCGACACCGTCAACGCCGACTCCACCCTCCTGGCCCTGCGGCGCGAAGACGCCGGCTACCGCCTGCAGGGCCAGCTGATGAGCACCCGCTCCAGCCAGCTCAGCGGCTCGCGCAGCGGCTTCTGGTTCGACGGCGAGTGGGACGACGGCCCGCGCACCCACGGCCTGGGCGCCTACCGCCTGCAGCCGGACCTGAGCTGGGCGAACCTGCCCATGGCCAACGACCTGGTCGGCGCCTACGCGCGCACGGCCTGGCGCACGCGGCAGTGGTCGGCCGAGGGTTCGATCGACTGGCTCGACTCGCTCAGCGGGCGCAGCGGCAGCGGCTACTTCGCCACCGGCTCGGCGCGCTGGCGCCTCAACCGCGACCACAGCCTGGGCGCCGGCGCCACGCTGCGCCGCTTCGACGGCGACGCCTGGAGCACCTGGGGCGACTGGCGCTTCCAGAACGGCTGGGGCACCACCGGCCTGCGCCTGGAACTCACGCACGGCCAAGGCGAGCCCGACTCGCGCTGGCTGAGCTGGGACCAGGAGTGGGCCGCGCAACAGGGCTGGGCGATCTCCACCAGCCTGGGCCTGCGACGCTACGACGCCTTCCAGGCCCAGCCCGCCGAGAACGCCTGGAACGCCGCGCTGAGCCTGTCCGCGCCGCTGGGCAACCGGGCCGGCCTGCGCGGCAACCTCGCCACCGAGCGCGGCGACAACGGCCAGTCGCGCCACAGCCTGAACCTGAGCGCCAACTGGCGCATCGACCCGCGCTGGAGCCTGGAAGCCCAGTACAACCGCTCCACCGGCCGCAGCCGCCTCGCGCCCTCGCTGGACCCGCTGGCGCCTTTCCTGCCGCTCACCGTGCCGGACTCGGACCGCTCGTTCTACGTGCTGCTGCGCTACGAGTTCGAGGCCGGCAGCCGCAGCGTGCCCCTGGGCGGACGCGCGGCCGACGGCGGCGGGCGCATCGAGGGCACGGTGTACTTCGACACCAACCGCAACGGCACGCAGGAGGCCAGCGAGGCCGGCGTGCCCAACGCCACCGTCTACCTCGACAACCGCTACGCCGTGCGCACCGACAGCCAGGGCCGCTTCGAATTCCCCTTCGTGGCCAGCGGGCCGCGGACGCTCAGCGTGCGCAACGACAGCCTGCCGCTGCCCTGGGGCGTGGTCGACAAGGGCCAGGCCCTGCTGGAGGTGCGCCGGCGCGAGAGCGTGTCGGTGAGCTTCCCGGTGCAGCGCAATGAATAAGCGCTGACCAGCGGGGCCTCGCCCCATTCAAGTTCGGGCCCAAAAGCCCGATAAAGGGGGCATGTCCACCCCACTTCGCCCGTTCCTGCCCGCCGCGGCCGCCTGCGCGCTGCTGCTGGCGCCGGCCACCGGCATGGGCGACAGCGCGTGGGCACCGCGGGGCAATGCCAGCGCCGCGCTGGACTTCCGCATCGTCATTCCGCCCGTGATGCGCGTGCTGGAGAACAGCCACCCGCGCCAGCTCGACGCCTCCGCCAGCGGCGAGGCCAGTGCCCAGCAGCGTCTGGTGGTGCTATCCAACCTGAAGCACGGCTTCTGTGTCTCGCTGCGCCGTGCCGCGCCCCAACTCGGCACCTGGGAGCTGCAGGCCGACCCGCACAGCGGCGTCCAGCTCAGCCCCACAGCCGACGGCTACCGCCTCTGCGGCACCCGACCGGGGCAATACACGGTGCTGCTGCAGCACCGGTTCGGCACCCGCGACAGCCAGGCCAGCGCCTTGCACTGGCCGGTGCAGACCGACATCTCGGCCATCTGATCCCCGCGCGCCGTGGCCGCTCGCCCACGAAACGCCGTGTCGGGATGTAAGCCTCACGCCCGGATCACGCATTTGCGCGTGGCCTCGCCGCGCGGCTGCGCCAATCTGTTCTGTACTTATCGGCGGGGGCGCGCGGACAGGTGCGGCGCGATGCCGTGGCGCTGCCACACCCGGCGCACCGTCGTGGCACTGAGACCCAGATAAGCCGCCAGGCTGCGCGTGCTCCAGTTCGTGCCCGCGGCCGGCTGCTCGTCCCGCGTCGCGCGCAACACGTACCACTCGACCGCGGCGGTCACGCTCGGCGCGCGCCCCGAGCGGGGCGCGTCCTGCAGCAAGGCCTGAACGCCGCCTTCGATGAAGCGCCGGCGCCACAAGGCCACCTGGCGCCGGTCGAGCTTCACCTCCTCGGCGATGTCCTTGTTGCGCCAGCCCTGTGCCGCCAGCAGGATCAACCGGGCACGCTGCTGCACGCGGGCCTCCACGCGCCGCCCCTTGGACAGCGCGCGCAATTCGCGCTCGGTTTTCGCATCCGTCTCGATCGGTTCGGCCACCCGCATGCTTGCAACCTCCTGGGCGACTGAGCCCTTCACGCCGCCATAAGTTCAATCAATTCTGGCGCGCGCTACACCGATGCGTGTGAACGGATTTCTGCGCAGGTATCGGTCGCATGCATCACGCGGCTCAACTCAAGCTTCGTTACATGCGGCCCAGGGGCGGGCTCCAAGAATGAATTGGCGAGCGCGGACCCCGCCTGTCCGCGCTTCCCCCAACCACCCCGACACGCAGGGAGTCATGCATGCCGTGCTTCAGCCGCCAGCCTTTGCCATGCGCCCTCCGGGTGCATGCCATGCACCCACACAGGGCGCGCCCGTCCAACCCCTGCATTCGCGGTGGGCCCTGACATGGCCCGCGCGCACGCCCAACGGCTGGAGAGGCGCCCATCCGCGGAAGGCGGACCGGGCGTCGTCGTCCCGCTCCACAACGAACACGACCTCGCCCACAGCCTCGCACCCTGGGCCGACCTCGGCCGGCGCGAACAACAGGTCAGGGCCTGGCTGGTGCTCACCGACCTGTGCGTGCTCGGCCTGTGCTTCGTCGCCGGGCGCCTGCCCGCGTGGCTTCGCGACGAGGTGAGCCTCTCGCAGGCCATGAACGTCTGGTGGGCCGCCAACGGCCACCTGCGCCTCACCCTGTTCGCGGCCATCGCCCTGGCCATGGTCAGCTGGATGTGGACGGTGCAGGGCCACTACACCGCGCACCGCCGCAAGCCCTGGTGGGACGAGGCGCGCCAGCTGATCCAGGTGATCGTGCTCGCGGCCCTGCTCGACGCCATGGTCATCTACCTCGCCAAGTGGCCCCTCTCCCGCCTGTGGACCGGCGCCACCTGGGGCCTGGTGTTCATCTGCCTGCCGTTGGCCCGCCTGGCGGTGCGCGGCCTGCTGCTGCGCGCCGGCCTGCTCACGCAACCCTACGTGCTCATCGGCCACCCTGGTGACGTCGAGAAGGCCGCCGCCGCCTTGGCCAGCGAGCCCCTGCTGGGCTACCGGCCCGTGGCCGTCGTCTGCCCCGACCCCGGCGCGCGGCTGGTCAAGCTCGCCGGCGGGCACGTCGTCGCGCCCACGGCGCTCACGCCCGGCGTGCGCGACTTTCTCGCGCGGCCCGGCCCCCACCAGCTCGTGGGGGTGCTGGGCTTGCGCGACAACAACTGGCTGCGCGAACTGGCGCAGGAGCTCATGCTCACCCGCGACGACCTCGTCATGGTGCCCGCGCTCGGCGGCCTGCCCATCTACGGCATGGAGGTCTCGCACTTCTTCAGCCACGACGTGCTGCTGCTGCGCGCCCGCAACAACCTCAACCGGCGCGGCCCGCAGGTGCTCAAGCGCGTGCTCGACATCGTGGGCGCGGCCACCCTGCTGGTGCTGCTGGCGCCGCTGCTGGCCTGGGTTGCCTGGCGCATCAAGCGCGACGACGCCGGCCCGGTCTTCTTCGTGCAGAAGCGCGTGGGCGTGGACGGCCAGCTGTTCGATTTCATCAAGTTCCGCAGCATGGTGATGGACGCCGACGCCGCGCTGGAGCGCTGGAAGACCGAGAACGAGAAGCTCTACGTGCAGTACCTGGCCAGCAACTTCAAGCTCGCCAACGACCCCAGGGTCACCCCGATCGGCCGCCTGATCCGCCGCACCAGCATCGACGAGCTGCCCCAGCTCATCAACGTGCTGCGCGGCGAGATGAGCCTGGTGGGCCCGCGCCCGCTGCTGGCCCGCGAGCTCGGCGAGTACGGCAAGAGCATCGCCGCCTACGGCAAGGCCCGCCCCGGCATCACCGGCCTGTGGCAGATCAGCGGCCGCAGCGCCAGCACCTTTCAACACCGCATCAACATGGACCTCTGGTACGTGCGCAACTGGTCGCTCTGGTACGACCTCGTGATCATGCTGCGCACCGTGCGCGTGGTTCTCAGACAGGAAGGCGCTTGCTGATGAACACACCCGACAGCATCTACGTCGCGGGCCACCGCGGCATGGTCGGCTCGGCCATCGTGCGCCGGCTGCTCGCCACCGGCCACCCGGCCAGCCGCCTCCTCACCCGCACGCACGCCGAGCTCAACCTGACGGACCAGGCCGCCGTGCGCGCCTTCTTCGCGCGGACCCAGCCGAAGCAGGTGTACCTCGCGGCGGCCAAGGTCGGCGGCATCCACGCCAACAACGTCTTCCCCGCCGACTTCATCTACCAGAACCTCATGATCGCGGCCAACGTGATCGAGGCCGCGTTCTGCAACGGCGTGCAGAAGCTGCTGTTCCTCGGCTCCAGCTGCATCTACCCCCGGCTGGCGCCCCAGCCCATGGGCGAGCAGGCCCTGCTCACCGGGCCGCTGGAGCCCACCAACGAGCCCTATGCGGTGGCCAAGATCGCCGGCATCAAGCTGTGCGAAAGCTACAACCGCCAGTTCGGCGCCAGCCACGGCGTGGACTACCGCTGCGTCATGCCCACCAACCTCTATGGGCCGGGCGACAACTACCACCCGGACAACAGCCACGTCATCCCCGCGCTGATCCGCCGCTTCCATGAAGCGAAGGCGCTCGACGCGCCCGAGGTCGCGATCTGGGGCAGCGGCGCGCCGCTGCGTGAGTTCCTCTACGTCGACGACATGGCCGTCGCCTGCGTGCACGTGATGAACCTGCCCAAGGCCCGCTACGAGCAGCACACGCAGCCCATGCTCAGCCACATCAACGTGGGCTCGGGGTCGGACCTGAGCATCGCCGAACTCGCGCACCGCATCGCCCGCGTCGTGGGCTTCAAGGGCCGCATCGGCTTCGACGCCAGCAAACCCGACGGCGCGCCCCGCAAGCTCATGGACAGCGGCCGCCTGCACAGCCTGGGCTGGCGGGCCCAGGTCGACCTGCCCCAGGGACTGGCCCTGACCTACCAGGACTTCCTCCAGACCACCGCCCCCCGCCACCTGCCGATCGCCGCGCTATGACCACCAACCCGCCCCTCCCCCACGCCAAGCCCCGCGTCGCCCTCATCACCGGCGTTACCGGCCAGGACGGCTCCTACCTCGCCGAGCTGCTGCTCGACAAGGGCTACGTCGTGCACGGCATCAAACGCCGCAGCAGTCAGTTCAACACCCAGCGGGTCGACCACATCTACCAGGACCCGCACATCGACGACGCCCGCTTCCACCTGCACTACGGCGACCTGAGCGACACCAGCAACCTGATCCGCATCGTGCAGGAAACCCAGCCCGACGAGGTCTACAACCTCGGCGCGCAGAGCCACGTGGCGGTGAGCTTCGAGAGCCCCGAGTACACCGCCGACGTGGACGGCATGGGCACGCTGCGCCTGCTCGAGGCCATCCGCATCCTCGGGCTGGAGAAGAAGACGCGCTTCTACCAGGCCAGCACCTCCGAGCTGTACGGCCTGGTACAGGAGATTCCGCAGAAGGAAAGCACGCCCTTCTACCCGCGCAGCCCCTACGCGGTGGCCAAGCTCTATGCGTACTGGATCGTGGTGAACTACCGCGAGGCCTACGGCATGTACGCCTGCAACGGCATCCTGTTCAACCACGAGTCCCCGCGCCGCGGCGAGACCTTCGTCACCCGCAAGATCACGCGCGGCCTGGCCCACATCGCGCAGGGACTGGAGCGCTGCCTGTACATGGGCAACCTCGATTCGCTGCGCGACTGGGGCCACGCCAAGGACTACGTGCGCATGCAGTGGATGATGCTGCAGCAGGAGCGGCCCGAGGACTTCGTCATCGCCACCGGCGTGCAGTACAGCGTGCGCCAGTTCATCGACATGGCCGCGCGCGAACTGGGCATCACCCTGCGCTTCGAGGGCGAGGGCGCGAACGAACGGGCCATCGTGCAGGCCGTCGAGGGCGACCAGGCGCCGGCGCTGCGGCCGGGCCAGGTGATCGTGCAGGTGGACCCGCGCTACTTCCGCCCCACCGAGGTGGAGACGCTGCTGGGCGACCCGGCCAAGGCCAAGGCCTCGCTGGGCTGGGTGCCGCGGATCGCCCTGCGCGAGATGGTGACGGAGATGGTGACCGCCGACCTGGCGGAGGCCCGCCGCCACGCCCTGCTCAAGACCCACGGCTACGCCGTGGCGGTGTCCGGCGAGCACTGACCCAGCGGACGCATGGCCATGTTGGTCCCCCAGCCCTTGCGCCCATCGGCCCTTGCCCGCTCGCCCCTGGCACGGCGCATGGCCTCGGGCGCGGGCGCCTATGGCTACGCGCAGGCGGTGAGCATTGGCACGCAGCTGGTCTCGCTGCCGCTGTTCCTGCACTACTGGGACATGGCCACCTATGGCTACTGGCTGGCCCTGACGGCGCTGCCCTTCTACCTGTCGATGGCCGACGCCGGCATCTCCCACGCCGCGTGCAACCGCATGATCGGCCTGATCACGCAAGGCCAGAAGGCGCGCGCCGCCGAGGTGTTCCACAGCGCCGTGGCCTTCGTGGCGGCGGTCTCGCTGCTGGCCCTGCTGGCCGTGGGCGGCACCTTGGTGCTGCTGCCCGCCGGCACGCTGCAGGCGCCCAGCTGGAAGGCGGTGCTCATGCTGCTGTCGCTGAGCGTGGTGCTCAGCCTGTTCTGCAGCCTGGCCGAGGTCATCTACAAGGCCACCGGCGGCTACGCGGCCGGCACCTACCTGGTGACCACCGGCCGCCTGGTCGACTGGACCGGCGGCCTGGTCGGCCTGGCGCTCACGCAGAGTTTCATCGGCGTCGCCGCGGCCATGCTGCTGGCGCGCCTGGGCTACACCCTGCTCAGCCTCTGGCTGAGCCAGCGGCGCACCGACTTCCTGCGCTGGGGCCTGCGCCACGCCAACGCGGCCGACATCCGCCAGACCGCCGCACCCGGCATGCTCTTCCTCTCGCTCTCGCTCACCAACGCGCTGAGCCTGCAGGGCTTCACCCTGCTGGTGGCCGCCACCCTGGGCCCCGCCGCCACCGCCGTGTTCAACACCTACCGCACCATCGCCCGGGTCGTGGTGCAGGTCACCAACGCCTTGAGCAACCCGCTCTGGCCCGAACTCACGGCCCTCAAGGGCCAGCGGGACGACGCCGCCTTCTGGCGGCTCTACCGCCGGGCCAAGCGCCTGGGCCTGTTGATCGCGGTGGCCGGTGCCGCGCTGGTGTACGCAGCCTCGCCCCACCTGCTGGCGGTCTGGACCCACGGCCAGATCCCCTTCGCCGCCAGCGGCATGGCGCTGTTCCTGCTCTACGCCGCCGTGTGTTCGGCCACCCAGGTCCCGCGCGTCGTGCTCATGTCCATCAACCGCCACGCCGGCCTGGCCGCGCAGAGCCTGGCCGCCGCCGTGGTCTCGCTCGTGGTGGCCTGGCTGGTCTGGCGCGGCGCCGGCATGGCGGGCGTGGTGGGTGCCATGGTGCTGGGCGAAGCCCTGGTCTGGCTCACCGCCACGCGCGCGGTGCACCGCCTGCACGCCACGAAAGGCGCCGCATGATCGTCGACCTCGTCCACGCCCCGCCCCCCGACACGCCGCACGACGTCGTCATCGTCGGCGGCGGCACGGTGGCCCTGCTGCTGGCGGTGCTGCTGGAGCGCCAGGGCCAGCGCGTGCTGGTGCTGGAGAGCGGCGGCGGCGGCTTCGAAACGCCAGCGCAGCAGCTCAACGACGCCAGCGTCATCGGCCGCGCCCACAACGGCATCGCCATGGCGCGCGGGCGCGCGCTGGGCGGCACCTCCAACCTCTGGGGCGGCCAGCTCACCGGCTTCGTGCCATCCGATTTCGAGGCCCGCGCGGGCGTGTCCGACGCGCCCTGGCCCATCGCCTACCAGGACCTGCTGCCCTGGTACGACGCCGTGGCCCGGGAGCTGCGCCTGGCCGATGCGCTCGACGAGGGCACGCCCCAGGCGCACAAGCTCTTCGGCGGCGGCTATCCCGAGATCCCGGGCTTCACCCTGTTCCTCACGCGCTGGCTCAAGGAGCCCGCCATGGCCCGGTACTTCAGCGAGCGCCTGCGCCACGCGCCCCGGCTCACTGTCCTGCTGCACGCCCACGCCACCGGCCTGGAGCTGTCGGCCGACGGCCAGCGCGTCGCCGCCGTGCGCGTGGCGCGGCCCGACGGCCGCTTGGCCACCCTGCGCAGCCCACGCGTCGTGCTGGCCAACGGCACCATCGAAATCGCCCGCCTGCTGCTGGCCTGCGCGGCCGAACAACCCCGGGCCCCGTGGGCGGCCAACCCCTGGCTCGGCGCCGGTTTCCAGGACCACCTGGAGATGCGCGGCGGCCAGGTGCACCCGCTCGACAGGGCGCGCTTCCTGCGCACCTTCCAGAACATCGTGCTGGGTGGCCACAAGTACCAGCCCAAGCTGCGGCTCAGCACCGGCGCCGACGCCGCGCTCCAGGTCTCGGGCTACTTCGCGTTCGAGTCCAGCATCGCCGAGCACCTGCAGCACCTGAAGGTGCTGGCCCGCTCGCTGACCCGAGGCGCCCTGCCGCGCCAGGGCCTGGGCGAGGTGCTGCGCCACGTGCGGGGCATGGGCAGCGCCTGGCTGCCGATGGCCGTCCAGTACCTGCGGCACCACCGCATCTACCACCCGGCCGACCGGGGGGTCTGGCTCGTCATGCACGCCGAACAACTGCCCCGCGACGACAGCCGCATCACCCTCGACCGCCAGCGCAAGGACCGCTTCGGCATGCCCCTGGCCGCGCTGGACTGGCGCATCGGCGGGCGGCCCGAGGTGCAGGCCATGGCCGCTTTCGTGCGCCGCGCCGGGCGCAGCCTGCAGGCCGCCGGGCTGGCCCGCGTGGAGATCGATCCGCTGCTCGCCGACGAGGACCCGCGCGCGCTGGACCGGGCCACCGACACCTACCACCAGTGCGGCGGCGCCCGCATGGGCCACCACGCGCGCGACGGCGTGGTCGACCGCGAACTGCGCGTGTTCGGCACCCACAACCTGTACGTGGCCGGCGCCGCGGTGTTCCGCACCTCCAGCTACGCCAACCCCACGTTCACCGCCATGGCGCTCACGGCCCGCCTGGCCGACCAGCTGGGCCGTGAACCGGCCACGGCATGACCATGGACCGCCACGCCGCCCTCATCGCCCAGCGCCTGGGCTTTGGCTGCGGCCGCCTCAAGGGCGGCCATGAAAAGGCCAACGCCCTGCGGCTGGTGCACGCCGCGCTGGACATGGGGCTGCGCCACTTCGACACCGCGCCACCCTATGGACTGGGCATGTCGGAAGCGGTGCTGGGCGAAGCCCTCAAGGGCCGGCAGGAGCCCGTCACCGTGTTCACCAAGGCCGGGCTGGCGCGCCCCGCCTCGCCCGGCCTGCTGCAAACGGCGCGCGCCATCGTCCGGCCCCTGGCCCACCGCGTGCCGGGGCTGCGCAGCGCGGTGCTCAAGGGCATGGCCCAGCGCGCCGCGCCCGCGCAGTTCCACCCCGACTTCATCGCCCGCTCCTTCGACACCAGCCTGCGCCTGCTGCAAACCGAGCGGGTGGAGGGCCTGCTGCTGCACGAGGCGCAGCCGCACGACGCGCTGGCGCCCCTGGCGCCGCTGCTCGAGCGCCGCGTGGCCCAGGGCCAGCTGGGCGCCTATGGCAGTTCCACCGGCGAATCCGCCGCCCGGCTGGTGCGCTTCGGGGCGGTGCGGCAGTACCGCTGCCCCCTGCCCGGCACCGAGGGGCCGCCGGCGGGGCCCATGGACATCCAGCATGGCGCGTTCCGGTGCATCGCCCCGGCCATCGCGCAGCGGATGGAACAGGACCCGCGGCTCAAGGAGCAGCTGGCCAGCCTCTTGCCCCCCGGCGCGGACCCGCAGGCCGCGACCGGGGCGCTGGCGCTGGCCTATGCGCTGGCGCGCGGCCAGCACCGCCTGCTGTTCTCGACCGACCAGCCGCGCCGCCTGGTCGATACGCTGTCGCTCGTCTGGCACGTCACGGGCTCGGCCCACTGGCGGCCCGCGATGCAGGCGCTGCACACGGCCTTCGCCCCGGGAGGTGCCCCATGCGCGGGCTGAGCACCCAGCTGTCGCGCTGGCTGCTGGGCGGCGCCATCTACCTCACGGGCTGGTACTACGAAGGGCCGGCGCTTCAGGCCGCCCAGATGGGCGCCATCAGCCTGCTGCTGATGGCCGGCTTCTTTTCCCTGTTGTCGGGCGACACGCTGCGCATCCGGCCCAGCCTCGTCGAGTGGCTGTTCAGCGCCGCCTTCCTGTTCGCCATGCTGGTGGCCTGGGCCAGGGGCAATGCGCTGTCGACGATGTACGGCGCCATGCTGCTGCTGGTGCTCGCGGCCATCGCCCTGATGGTCCGGCACGGCCGGGCGGACGGCTGGGTCGCCGTGTTCCGGTGGGCCTATGTCGCGCTACTCGGCACGCTGCTGATGGTGGAGCCCCAGGCCCTGTTCGCCTCGCTCGCCGGCAACGTGGAGTACGGCCAGGGGCTGGTCCGCTACCAACCGCTGGGCATGCACCCCAACCTGAGCGGGCTGGTCTACGGCGGCGGGGCGCTGCTGTTCTTCCAGCACAGCCTGACCGTGCGGCGACGGCCCCGCCAACTGTTCGCGCTGGCCATGGCGGGGCTGTGCCTTTGCGTGCTGCTGGCCGCCTCCGCCCGCGCCGGGATGCTGGCGCTGGCCATCACCGGCGCGACGGGCGTCACCCTGATCGCCTGGCGCGGCTCGCGCCGGGCGCGCATGGGCCTGGCGCTGGCGGTGCTCGCCGGCCTGGTGCTCGTGCTCCTGAAGTGGACCGACATCAGGGACTACCTGTCGCTCATCCTCGATGTCGACTCGCCCACGCGGGGCGTGGAGTCCGGCGCCACCGGGCGCACCGATCTCTGGCGGGCCGGCGTCGAACTGGTGTTCTCCGACGGCGCGCTGCTGTTCACGGGGCGGGGCATCCGCTCGGCCCTGCCCGAGATCATCGGCTTCCCGGTCGAGAGCTCGTACATCAACCTGGCACTGGAGCACGGGCTGTTCTTCGGCTCGCTCATCGTGCTGGCCTTCGCGGTCACCGGCTGCCGTGCGCTCAGGCACGGGCTGCAGGGCCAGCCGCCGCGCTACCCGCTGTTCATGGCCGGACTGATGGTGGTCTTCATCCTGGCCCAGTCGGTCTTCAACCGGTACCTGATCGGCGTGGGCAACCCCTATTCGCTCTGGATCCTCGTGCTGATCCTGCAACTGAACCTGCGGGCCCTGCCGTCGGACCTGCGGGCCCGGCGCGCGCGCGCGGCGGCCCGCGCATGGCCCCTGGACCGCGACGCCTTCACCCCCCCTGGGAGCCTGACATGACACACAGAGACACGGACACCACGCTGATGCTGTGCCTGGCGACGGTGCTGATCACCCTGTCGCACCTGGACGCCTTCGTGCCGGACCCGCGCATCGCCACGGGCGGCGCCATCGGCAACTCGCTCTTTTTCTTCCTCTCGGGCTTTGGCCTGGCCAAGAGCCTGAACGCCGAGGCCGCGGGCGGTGTGCCGCCTTCGCTGTCGACCTACCTGCGCAAACGGGTGGTTCGCCTCTACCCCGCCGTCGTCATCGTCGCCTGCGCCATGCTCGCGGCCGGCATGGTCCGGGTCGACGGCATCGCGGGGCTGGCGGCGGTCTTCGTCTGGCCGACGCCGTTCTGGTTCATCTCCGCCGTCATGGTGTTCTACGTGCCGGTGTTCTACCTGGCGCGCCTGCGCCCCGCCGGCATCGCCACGGCCCTGGCGCTGTTGCTGGTGCCCTACGCCTTCTTCTACGGCCAGCTGGACCTGTCCACCTTCGTCGTGGAAGGGCGGGGCAACGATTTCACCTGGGCCAACCACTTCAAGTGGATCAACTACTTCGGCCTCACGCTGATGGGCTGCCTGGTCGCGCGCCTGGGCCTGACGCCCCGGCTCGGTCCCGCCGCGATCGCCTGGCTGCTGGGCGGCCTGCTGCTGTTCCTCGTCGCCAAGCTCACGCTGTTCCGCTTCGGCCTGGGCCCTCTGCAGTTCGTGTTCCAGGCCCTGCTGTACCCGATCGTCTATGGCTGCTTCCACGTCTTCGCCTCGGAGGCGCTGCTCAGGCCCCTGCGGTCCACGCCGCTGTTCCCCGTGGTCGCGCTGCTGGGCGGCCTGACCCTGGAGATCTACCTCACGCAGACCGCCTGGATCCGCTGGCTGGAAGCCCAGAGCTACCCCTACGGCCCGCTCGCGCTCCTGCTCCTGGCCCTGGTGCCGCTGCTGGTGTTCTCGGTGCTGACGCGCTGGGTATCGCAGCGCATGGGCTCGGGCGTCTCGCGCCTGTTCCAGCCCGCCACCGCCTGACCCCCTTTTGACAGGCCGACCCGACATGCACTTCGTCTTCTGGCATTCCTACCTGATGTTCCACCAGGCCGCGTACATCCGCGAGCTGGCGAACACGCCCGGCAACACCGTGCACTGGTGCGTGACGCAGGCCCTGCCCGCGCACTACCGCGACCGTGGCTACCCGCAGCCCGACACCGGCCGCATCCAGGTCCACGTCGCGCCCACGCCGGCGCAGATCGCCGAGCTGGCCACGCGGCCCGGGTCGGTGCAGGTGTTCTTCGGCCTGCGCGGCTTCGCGCTGCCGCTGGCGGCCTTCAAGGCCAGCCGAGGCGCGCCGGTGCACCGCTTCCTGATGACGGAGAACCGCTACGAGCCGGGCGCGCGCCTGCTGCCGCGCTGGCTGCTCTACACCTGGGACGCGCTGCGCCATCGCCGGCATCTGAGCGGCGTGTTCTGCATCGGCCACGCGGGCCGCTATGGCGGCGCCCGGTTCTTCGCGGCCTGCGGCTACCCCCGCTCGCGCATCGTGCCCTTCGTGCACGTGGTGGACCCCACGCCGGTGCCGCGCACGCCGGTGTCGCACGGCCACCTGCAGGTGCTGTACGTGGGGCAGCTGATTGCGCGCAAGCGCGTCGACCTGCTGCTGCGGGCCTTCAGCCAGCTCGACGTGCCCACGGCGCGCTTGCGCATCCTCGGCCAGGGCCCGCAAGAGCCGGTGCTGCGGCGGCTGGCCGCGCAGCTGGGCATCGCCGAGCGGGTGAGCTTCTCGCCCGGCCTGCCCAATGCCGAGACCGTGGCCGCCATGGCGGGCGCCGACGTGCTGGTGCTGCCCAGCCGGTTCGACGGCTGGGGCGCGGTGGTCAACGAAGCCCTGATGGTCGGCACGCCGGTGATCTGCAGCAACCGCTGCGGGGCCAGCGACGTGATCGAGAACGGGCGCAACGGCTACGTGTTCGAGGCCGGCAGCGCCCGCGCGCTGCGGGAGCGCCTGCGCCAGTACTGCGAGGAGTTCCGCTGGAACCGCACCGAACTGGCGCACACGGAAACCGCCCGCCTCAGCGGGCCGGCCGTGGCCGCGCGCTTCCAGCACAGGCTCGCGCAACTGCTGGCCCCGCAGCAGACGCCCCCGCAGCCCGCGGTGCCCGGCACCGCCACCCCGATGGTGAAGCGATGAACGTCGGCATCCTGACCTTCCACTTCAGCGACAACTACGGCGCCGCGCTGCAGGCCTACGCCCTGCGCCGCTGGCTGACGGAGCAAGGCCACCGCGCCAGCTTCATCGACTACCGGCCCGCGCACATCGAGCGCGGCGGCCGGCTCAGCCTGCCGACCTCGCCCGCCCGGCTCAAGGCGAATGTGAAGGTGGCCTACCTGGCGCTGTCGTCCTTCGTCCATCAGCACTTCGGCCACCCCGGCCAGCGCGACAAGTTCCAGCGGTTTCGGGAGCAATACCTCGGCATCGGGCGCGCCGCCGCGCCCGGCGACCCGCTCGCCTCGCTGGCCGCCGCGCGCGCCTTCGACCTGATCGTGGCGGGCAGCGACCAGATCTGGAGCCCGTCCCAGCACTTCGGTTTCGACCCGAACTACTTCCTGGCCTTCGCCGAGTCCTTCGGCGCCCGCAAGATCGCCTACGCCGCCAGCTTCGGCCGGGACCAGGTGTCGCCAGGCGAGGCCGCGCAGCTGCCCGACCTGCTGCAGCACTTCGATGCCATCTCCGTGCGCGAGGCCTCCGGCGTCGCCCTGGTCGAACGGGCCACGGGCCAGCCGCCGGCCAACGTGCCCGACCCGACCCTGCTGCACAGCGACTACTCGGCGCTGACCGAGCGCGCGCCGGCCCCGCACCACGGGCCCTACGTCTTCTGCTACGGGCTGCGCTCGCCCAACAACATCCGCCCCAGCGCCGAGTGCGTGTCGCGCGAGCTCGGCTGCCCGGTGCTCTCGCCGCACAACCCGCACCGGCGCTGGCCGGAGATCGGGCACACGGTGTACCCCGATCCCGGCGAGTGGGTCTCGCTGGTCCAGCACGCCCAGTTCGTCGTCACCAACTCCTTCCACGGCACGGTGTTCGCCCTCCTGTTCCGCAAGCCCTTCATCGTGGCCGGGCTCACCGGCGAGAAGGCCAGCGCCAACGCCCGCGCGCTGAACCTGCTGCGCGCCGTCGGCCTGGAGCGGCGCTTCGCCGCCGGGTTCTCGGCGCCGAACGTGCGCTCGCTGGTGGCCAGCGACATCGACTGGGCCGACGTGGAGCAGCGCCTGGCGGCGATGCGGCACACCGGCCAGGCGTTCCTGCACGCGCAGCTGGAGGCGGTGGTGCCGGGCGAGGCCCGGCCACTCCCGCGGCGCCCGGCGCCGCCACGCGTTGCACGGGAGGTCCTGCAGTGAGCGATTCACTCAGCGATTTCCGCTCGCTGCGCTACCGCAACGGTTTCGGCGGCGCCGCGCTGCTGCGCCGGCTCGCGTGGGAGCTGGTCTGGCTGCTGGCCTTTCGGCCCACCCCGCGCTGGGCCCTGCACGGCTGGCGGCGCTTCCTGCTGCGCGCCTTCGGCGCGCGCATCGGCGCGGGCTGCCGCATCGCGCCCTCGTGCCGCGTCTGGGCGCCCTGGAACCTCGCCATGGGCGAGTTCTCCGCGCTGGGCGACGGCGTGGACTGCTACAGCATGGGCCGCATCACCATCGGCTCCAAGGTCGCCGTCAGCCAGCGCAGCTTCCTGTGCGCCGGCTCGCACGACATCCGCAGCCTGTCGCGGCCCCTGCTGACCGGCCCCATCGCGATCGAGGACCACGTGTGGATCGCCGCGGAGAGCTTCGTGCACCCCAATGTGTCGATCCGCGAGGGCGCCGTGGTCGGCGCGCGCTCGGTGGTGACGCGGGACCTGCCGGCCTGGTCGGTCTGCGTCGGGCACCCGTGCCGAAAGATCAGGGACCGCGTGCTGGGAGAGGCCCATGTTTGACAAAGTGGCCAAGTTGGCGGGCATCTTCAGCGAGGCCTTGCGCGACGCGGCGCTGTTCCTGCGCTTCAACTCGTACTCGCCGTTCGTGGACAAGTCCCGGCGCGCCTTCTACAAGATCATCATCGAGGCCCACACGATCGAGAAGGGCCTGTCGCTGCCGAGCCCCAAGCCGCTGTTCGGCAAGGACAAGGTCCGCTTCGTGATGCGTGCGCTCTCGCGCTACGACATCGGGCACTCGCCGGTGCCGGCCCACATGTCGCTGGGCGCGCTGGAGGCCTACCTGGCCTTCCACGCCCAGGCCGGCGCCAGCGACCCCCTGCTCGACGAGATCAGCGGCTACCTGAAGCAGTGGGAAACCCGGCTGCCCCGGCCGTGGCAGGGCGGCACGCGGGACTACCGCTTCGACGGCCAGCCCGCCGGCGACCTGCAGCACCTGATCGCCGGCCGCTCGAGCGTGCGCACGCTGTCGCCCGCGCCGCTCGAGCCCGCGCGCATCCTCGAGGCGATCGCGCTCGCACAGCAGGCGCCCTCGCAGTGCAACCGCCAGGCCACCCGGGTGCACACCTACCAGGACCCGGCCCGCATCCAGGCGCTGCTCGCGCTGCAGGGGGGCTCGCGCGGCTTCGCCGACACCGTCGGCAACCTGTTCGTGGTGAGTTCCGACATCTGCGCCTGGGGCGGCCCCGGCCAGCGCAACCAGGCCTATGTGGATGGCGCGCTGTTTGCCATGTGCCTGCTGCTGGCCTGCCGGGCCCTGGGCTGGGGCGCCTGCCCGCTCAACCTGGCGATCGACCACAAGACCGAATCGGCGATCCGCCGCGTGGGCGGCATTCCCGCCGGCGAGCGGCTGATCCTGATGATCGCCTTCGGCGAGCCGGCCGCCCCGCAGACCCGCGTGGCCTTCTCGCCGAGAAGGCCCGCCGCGGAAATCGCCACCCTTCACGCCTGAGGAGATCTCGATGCGCATCACGGCGATCATCCTGACCCACAACGAATCCCTCCACATCGAGCGCGCGATCCGCTCCATCCAGGCCTTCACGGACCAGATCTGCGTGGTGGACTCCGGCTCCACGGACGGCACCACCGGGATCGCGCAGCGCCTGGGCGCGGAGGTCTGCACCCACGCCTTCGTCAACCAGGCGCGGCAGTTCCAATGGGCCCTGGACACGCTCGACATTCGCGGCGACTGGGTGCTGCGCCTGGACGCCGACGAAATCATCGAGCCCGACCTCGCCCGCGAGATCGCCGAGAAGCTGCCCCGGCTGCCGGCCGACGTGGTCGGCGTCAACCTCAAGCGCAAGCACATCTTCATGGACCGCTGGGTGCGCCATGGCGGCCGCTACCCGCTGCGGCTGCTGCGCCTGTGGCGCCAGGGGCACGGCCGCATCGAGAACCGCTGGATGGACGAGCACATGGTGGTCTGGGGCGGGCGCACGGTCACCTTCGACGGCGGCTTCGCCGACCACAACCTCAAGGACCTGGCCTATTTCATCGACAAGCACAACCGGTACGCCACGCGCGAAGCCATCGAGGTGCTGAACCAGCGCCTGGGCCTGTTCGCCCAGGACGGCGCGCTCAACGCCCGCGGCGCCTCGCACCAGGCGGCGTTCAAGCGCTGGGCCAAGGAGCGGATCTACAACCGCATCCCCTTCACCCTCAGCGCCACGCTGTACTTCGTGTGGCGCTACGTCTTCCAGCGGGGCTTCCTGGACGGCCGCAGCGGGCTGGTCTACCACTTCCTGCAGGGCTACTGGTACCGCTTCCTGGTGGGGGCCCGGGTCATGGAGCTGCAACAGGCCGTGGCCCACCTGCACGACAAGGCCGCCATCTGCGCCGAGCTGAGCCGGCTGACCGGGCACAAGCTGGTGGCGCAGAGCGACGCCCCCAGGGACGTGGACGTCGGCGACCAGCGGCTGGCGCCGCGGCATTGACCGGAGGGCACGGCATGCACCGGTGGTTCCTCTCCCCCTGGCGCCTGGGCCTGCTGGCCACCCTGGGCCTGGCGGGGCCCGTCCAGGCCCAGACGCCGGCCAGCAGCGCCCTCATCTGCGAGGACGCCACGCCGCCACCGGGCGCGCTGCAGGTGGGCGCGCGGCAGGCGCTGTTCCGCGACTGCCCGCGCCTCGGCGACGTGGACTTCACCGGCAAGGCCGACGGGTACAAGTACCACAGCGGCGTTTCCTTCGCGCCGCTCAAGGGCCCCAGCCTCTACGGGCCCGCCGACGACGGCGTGGTGCTCAAGCGCGGCGGCCTGCTGGCCACCGCGAAGGCCACCGCGCACCCCGGCCAGTTCCCCCTGCTCAGGGGCGACCGGCCGTTCTACATCGAGGCCCAGGTGGCGATCTCGTCGAACGACCGCGACAACTTTCCCGCCGTCTGGCTCATGCCCATCGAACACAACCCGCGCATGGAAGACGTCTACGAAGGCGATCCCAAGGGCTTCGAGCGCTGGTTCGAGCTGGACATCGACGAGGGCGGCTTCGGCCCCGGCGGACACCACACGGCCATTTCGTGGTCCGGCATCTACCCCAACTACAAAAAAATCCAGAACCCCAACCCGACCTCCAAGGAACCGCTGGACCGCACCCAAGCGAACGTCTTCGGCGTGTCCTACTCGCCCGACACCCTGAGCGTGCGCTGGTGGCTCAATGGCCGGCCGGTGCTCGAGGCCTCGCACCCCTACGTGCCCGAGATCGCGCGGCGACAGAACTTCTACCTGATCGTCTCGGCGCAAAGCCACAAGAACATCAGCGACTACACCCTGAAGTTCATGGGCGTGCGCGCGTTCGCGGGCGAGGCCACCCCCGTCCGCGGCGAAGCGGCGCGGCCCGCCAGGCCCCCTCAGACAAAGGGCGCGCCATGAAGCTGCTCGTCTACGGCATCAACTTCGCGCCCGAGCTCACCGGCATCGGCAAGTACACCGGCGAGATGGCGCAGTGGCTGGCCCAGGCGGGGCACGAGGTTCGCGCCATCACCGCCCCCCCGTACTACCCGGCCTGGCGGGTGCAGGAGGGCCACAGCGCCCGCCGCTACCGCATCGAGCACTGGCAGGGCGTTCGGATCATCCGCGCGCCGCTGTGGGTGCCGCGGCAGCCGGGCGGCCTCCAGCGCCTGCTGCACCTGGCCAGCTTCGCGCTGAGCAGCCTGCCGGCGCTGTGCGCCCAGTGGCGCTGGAAGCCCGATGTGGTGTGGGTGGTGGAGCCGCCGCTGATGTGCGCGCCCGCCGCGGCGCTGTTCGCCACCCTGCGCGGGGCCAGCGCCTGGCTGCACATCCAGGACCACGAGGTCGACGCCGCTTTCGACCTGGGGCTCATCAAAGGCCGCGCGCTGCGCGGCGCGGTCCAGCGCGCCGAGCGCTGGCTGATGCGGCGCTTCGACCGCGTCTCCACCCTCAGCGGCCGCATGGTGGAGCGCACCCTCGACAAAGGCGTGGCGCCCGAGCGCGTGGTGCACTTCCCCAACTGGGTGGACATCGACGGCATCGCGCCGCTGGCCGCGCCCAGCCCCTACCGGGCCGAGCTCGGCCTGGCGCCGGACGCCGTCGTTGCCCTGTACTCCGGCAACATGGGCAACAAGCAGGGGCTGGAGGTCATCGCCGACGTGGCGCACCTGCTGCGCGACGAGCCCCGCATCCGCTTCGTGCTGGGCGGCAGCGGCTCGGGACGGGCCGCCCTGCAGGCGCGCTGCGCGGGCCTGCCCAACGTGCGCTTCCTTGATCTGCAGCCGCTGGAGCGGCTGAACGACTGGCTCGGTCTGGCCGACGTGCACCTGCTGCCGCAGCGGGCCGACGCGGCCGACCTGGTGATGCCGTCCAAGCTCACCGGCATGCTGGCCAGCGGCCGCGCCGTGCTGGCCACCGCGATGGCCGGCACCGAGCTGTGCCGCGTGGTGACCCACGACGCCGCTTGCGGCCGGGTGGTCCCACCCGAGAACCCGGCCGCCATGGCCGAGGCGCTGCGCGCGCTGGCGGCCGACCCCGCCGGCCGCGCCGCGATGGGCGAGCGCGGCCGCCGCTACGCCGAGGCCGAACTGAGCCGGGACGCGGTCCTGCGCCGGTTCGAGGCGCAGCTGCTGGCCCTGGCGCAGGCGCGCCCGAGCGACACCCGCCGGGCCGCCGTCTGAAGCAGGCCCCACCCGGGCCAGAAAGGAGTTGATCATGCACACCCACCCCTTCGAGAACACCCGGCCATGGGCCCTGGCGGGCGCGGCGCTGCTGGCCGTGGCGGCGGCCCTGCCGCTGCGGGCCCAGACGCCGCCGCAGGCGGGCCCCGGGGCCGCGCACGCGGTGCCGGCCAGCGCGCCGCTCGAGGCGCCGGGCACCACCCCTGGCACCGCCGCCGCGCTGAGCGCGGCCCCGGCCGGCGGCGTCGACCCGAACTACCGCATCTCGCCCAACGATCTGATGGAGTTCGACGTGTTCGGCGTGCCCGACATGAAACGCGACCTGCGCGTGAACGCCACGGGCGAGGTCTCGCTGCCGCTCATCGGCCAGGTGCCGGTGGCCGGGCTGACCACGCAGGCCGCGGCGCGGCTGATCGCCGACCGCTACCAGGAGAAGTACCTGCAGGACCCGCAGGTGTCGCTCTTCATCAAGGAGTTCACCACGCGCCGCGTGGCCATCGAAGGCGCGGTGCTGCGGCCCGGCGTCTACCCGATCGCGGGCCAGCTCACGCTGCTGCGCGCCCTGGCCTTGTCGGGTGGCTTCGCGCCCTATGCGGACATCAACAAGATCGTCGTCTACCGCAACCAGGCGGGCGGCGCGCGCGAACAGTTCACCTACGACCTCGACAAGGTGCGCGCGGGCCAGGAAAGGGACCCCGACATCCGCTCGGACGACGTCATCGTGGTCCAGCGCAACGCCCGGCGCACGGCCCTGCGGGACTCGCTCTTCAGCGACATCCTGAACACGCTCAACCCATTCAACTGACGGGGAGGGACCCATGGCCATTGAACGACACCCGCTGCCCGCGACGCCCGACCCGAGGGACGCGCTGGCGGTGCAGCGCGAAGCCGCCCTGTCCGAGCTGCTGTTCGCGCGCAGCGAATCCAGCGCCCCGGCGGAGGACCGCATCGACCTCAAGACCCTCTGGCGCGCCCTGGCGCGGCACCGGCGGCTCATCCTGGGCGTGACCGCCCTGTTCACCCTGGCGGCCGGCCTGTACACGCTGCGCATCACGCCGCAGTACGAGAGCACGGTCATGCTGCAGATCGACCGCGCGGCGCAGAAGGTGGTGGGCTTCAACACCGAGTTCGAGGTCGAGGAAGGCCCGCTGTCCGAGCAGCTGCAGCTGCGCACGCAGGTGGAGCTGCTCAAGAGCCGCAGCCTGGCCGAGCGCGTCATCGACGAGATGGGCCTGTACAAGCCCGGCGCGTCGGCGCCCCCCGCCGCCGCGCCGGGCGAAGGCGATGCCGTGGCCGCGGCGCCCGCCGGGCCGCTCGAACAGGCCAGCGCCCTGCTGAGCGGCTGGCTGGCCCGGCTGCATGGCCTGGTGGCCACCGCGCCACCCGAGCAGAACACGCTCAACCGCGCCAGCGCGCTGGCGCAGTTCCAGCAGTCGCTCACCGTGGAGCCCATCCGCAACTCGCGCCTGGTGCAGATCAGCGTGCGCAACGCCGACCCGCAACTGGCCGCCGGCATCGCCAACACCACCGCCCGGGCCTTCCTCGCCACGCACATCGAGCGCAAGCTGGAGTCCTCGCTCTACGCGCGCCAGTTCCTGGAGGAACAGATCCGCCAGACCAAGGCCAAGCTGGAAGAGAGCGAGCGGGTCATCAACACCTACGCCAAGAAAAACCAGATCCTGAACCTGGGCGACAAGGGGAGCGCCGCCACCCAGACCTTCGTGGATTTTTCCGCCGCGCTGGCCAAGGCGGAGCAGGACCGCATCAAGGCCGAGACGCTCTACAACCAGGTCCGGCTCGACCCCGAGAGCGCGCCCCAGGCGGTGGTCAACGAGGCCATCCGCGCCTACAAGGAGCAGCGCGCGCGCCTGGAAGCCGACTACGCCAAGAACCGCTCCGTCTTCAAGCCCGACTACCCGAGCATGGTGCAGGCCCGCGCGCAGATCGCCGAGCTGGACGGTCGCATCAAGACGGAGGTGAACAACATCCTGTCGAGCATCCAGGGGCAGTACCTGGCCGCCAAGAAGGCCGAGGACCAGCTGCGCGCCAAGGTGGCCAGCACCCGCGCGGAGGTGCTGAGCGTGCAGGACCGCAGCGTGGACATGAACCTGCTGAGCCGCGAGCTGGACACGAACCGGCAGGTGTACGACAGCCTGCTGCAGCGCCTGCGGGAGGTGAGCGTGACGGCGGGTCTCACGACCAACAACGTGAGCATCGTCGACCGGGCGGCGGTGCCGCTGTTTCCGGCCTCGCCCAACGTCAAGCTCAACATCGGCCTGGGCCTGATGGCCGGCCTGTTCCTGGGCCTGCTGCTGGCCCTGCTGCGCGAGCAGATGGACGACTCCGTGAAGAACGCCAACGACATCGAAACGCGCTACCGCCTGCCGCTGCTGGGCCTGATCCCCTTCACGCGCCCGCCGAAAGGCCGCAAGGAGGCGGTGGCGCTGCTGGCCCACCACGAGCCGCGCGGCACCTTCGCCGAGTCCTACCGCTCCATGCGCACCGCGCTGCAGTTCAGCACGGCCGACGGCGCCCCCGAGCGCTTCATGGTGACGAGCTGCGGCAAGAACGAGGGCAAGAGCACGACGGCGCTCGCGCTGGCCATCAACTTCGCGCAGATGGGCCAGAAGGTGCTGCTGATCGACGCCGACATGCGCAAGGGCGGCATGCACACCCTGCTCAAGCTGCCGAACGACAGCGGCCTGTCGAGCTTCCTGAGCGAAGACCTCGACAGCGCGATGCTGGTCCGCGAGACGCCGGTGCACAACATGGGCCTGATCACGGCCGGGCCGGTGCCGCCCGATCCGGTGGAGCTGCTGATGGGACCGCGCCTGGGCCTCTTGCTGGACCAGGCGCGTGCGCTGGGCTACGAGCAGATCGTGATCGACGGGCCGCCGCTGCTGGGCATTTCGGACGCGATCGCGCTGGGCAACCAGGTGCACAACATCGTGCTGGCCGTGCGGGCCGGCGTGACGCGCAAGGAAAGCCTGAAGGACGCGCTGCGCCGCCTGCGCACCGCCGGGCTGAGCCCGATGGGCGTGGTGCTCACGCACGCGCGCAGCGAGCACATCATCGACCGCGCCTACGCGGACTACTACGGCCACGGCCATGCCCCGGGCGCGCGGCGCGCGCCGCGCACCGCCCGGCCAACCCCCGGCCCGGTGCCGCTGACGGCCCAGCCCCGCATCGAACCCACCATGGGCCCGCATTCGGCATGAGGACCGTGCAGTGACCGCGCCCGGCCGTCCCGCGCCCGACTGGAACCGCCTGCTGTCCACCCTGTTCGATTTCGAGCGCTCGCCCGGGCGCTACCCGGTGCGGCTGCGCGAGCCGCGGCCCCTGTTCGACGGGATCGGCCGCGTGATGCTGCTGGCCAGCGGGCGGGCGGTCGAGGGCCTGCCCGCGACACCCTGGAACGAGGCCGAGCTGCGCCGCGCGGCGCGCTACTTCGTGCGCACGGTGATGCTGCGCCCGGGCGCCGACCCCTTCACCCTGCTCGGCCTGACCCCGGACTTCGAGCCGGCGCAGCTGCGCGAGCACTACCGCCTGATGATCCGCCTGACGCACCCGGACTTCATCGCCGCGGGCGGCCACTGGCCCGCCGACGCCGCGACGCGGGTCAACCGGGCCAAGGACCTGCTCTCATCGCCGCAGCAGCGGGCCCACTTTGCCGCCACGCTGCGCCTGCCGGCCAGCCGGGGGGCGGCGGTGCGCACCAGCGCCTTCCTGCTGGAGGTGCTGGGGGGACGCTAGCGCGGCCACAGCACCCACAGGCGCAGCGGCTGCTTGAGCGTGGCCGCCTGCCGGTAGGCCTCGTCGTTCCAGCCACCCCAGCCGGTGAACAGGTCCGCGCGCACCGCGCCCAGGATGGCGCCGCCCGTGTCCTGCGCCAGCACCAGGCGGTTGGCCACCAAGGCCGGGCCCTGCGTGGCCAGCCACACCGGCGTGCCGTAGGGAATGCTCTGCGGGTCCACCGCGATCGAACGCCCCGGCGTCAGCGGCACGCCCTGGGCGCCGCGCGGGCCGAAGCGCGCGTCCAGCGGGCTCAGCGGATCTTCCTTGAAGAACACCGTGCGCGGGTTGCTCCACAGCATCTCGTTGAGCCGCTCGGGGTTCTGCCGCGCCCAGGCCTTGATGGATTCCCACGAGGCCTCGCGGATCGCCCCCTGGTCGAGCAGCCAGCGCCCCACGCTCTGGTAGGTGTGGCCGTTGTGCGCCGCGAAGGCCAGGCGCACCTGGCGCACCCGGCCGTCGGACTCGGTCAGGTTGACGCGGCCCGTGCCCTGGATCTGCAGGATCAGCGCGTCGATCGGGTCGGCCAGCCAGGCGATGGCGCGCCCGCGCAGCGCCGCCTGCGCCTCGGGCAGGGTGTCGATCTGCTGGCGCGTGTACCAGCGCTGGCCGCTGGCGGTGGCGGGCAGACCGGCGGGCACGCCATACAGCGGCACGCGGTGGGTCGCCGTGGGCTCGCGCGTGGCGTCCATGATGGGCTCGTAGTAGCCCGTGAGCAGGCCGTCCGGCTCGCGGCCGTCGGCCTCGAGCACGCGGTAGGGCTGCAGGCGCTCCTGCATCCAGGCCTGCTGGCGCGCGGCGTCGGCGAAGGCCAGCGGCCGCGCCTCGGCGCACACCGCCTCGAAGCCCGGCGCGGGCCGTTCGCAGCCCTGAAGCAGGGCGTTCCAGGCCTCGTGCAGGCCGTCCTGGCCCCAGCCGGGCAGGGCGCTCCAGGTCACCGGCACCCAGCGGCTCTTGCTGTGCTGCTTGGCCGCCGGGCCCATCGCCGCTTCCGGCGCGGGAACTTCCGGCTGCGGTTCGGGCACCACCCGTGGGCCCACGGCGCAGGCCGCGAGGCTGCCTACAATGCCCGCCGCCACGGCCCACCGCGCCAGCCTGTTCATTCCTTCGATTCCGTCCGCCATGACCTTGTTGTTGCTCGAAGCGCTGGGCGCGCTGCTCCTGTTGGTGTTCATCGTGTGGTGGACCATGTTCTCCGGTCGCCGCAAGGGCGAACTGCCCGAGGACGGCGAGCGCGACAAGCCGGCCGCCCGGGAACAGGACCCGCCCGGGCGCTGATCGTTCCCGCGTTCGGGCGCCTGCTCATGCATCGCGCAGGCGGTTGGCCAGTTCCACCGCCGACTTCACGCCCATCTTGTCGAACACGCGCGAGCGGTGCACCTCCACCGTCCGCACGCTGATCTGCAGCTGATCGGCCACCAGCTTGTTCGGCAGGCCGGCCACCACGAGGTTCATGACGTCGCGCTCGCGCTCGGTCAGGCTGTCCAGGCGCTGCTGCAGTTCGTGCCGCACGGCGCGCTCGGCCAGCTGCGCGGCCGACTGGCGCAGCGCCTGCTCGACCCGGTCGACCAGGGCGTTGTCGGAAAACGGCTTTTCGCAGAAATCGAAGGCGCCCCGCTTGACCGCCGCCACCGCGGTGGCGACGTCGGCGTGGCCCGACAGGAAGATGATGGGCATGGCCGCCTGCCAGGGCAGCAGGCGCAGCTTCTCGAACAGGGCCAGGCCGCTCATGCCGGACATGCGCACGTCCAGCAGCACGCAGCAGGGCACGTCGGGCGCCTGGCGCGCAATGGCGGCGCCGGCCAGGAAGTCCTCGGCGCTGTCGAAGCCGTCGCTGATCAGGCGGCGCGTGCGCAGCAGCCAGGCCAGCGCCTCGCGCACGCCGGCGTCGTCGTCCACCAGGTAGATCTTCGCGTCGGGGAATTCGGTCATGGGCGGATGATAGGAGCGCGGCCCGCCCGGCCCTTCAGGCAGCGTGGGCCTCCAGCGGCTGCGCCGCGTGCGCCTCGGCCACGGGCAGCGTGAAGGAAAAGCGCGTGCCGCGCGGCAAGGCCGGCTCGAAGTGCAGGGCGCCGCCGTGCTGCTCCACCACGGTGCGGCACAGGCTCAGGCCCAGGCCCATGCCCTCGGCCTTGGTGGTGAAGAAGGGCGTGAACAGGCGCTGGGCCACCTCGGGCGGCAGGCCCTGGCCATGGTCGATCACGTCCACGCGCACCCAGCGCGCGCAGCGCCCCGCGCCCGGCTCGTGGGCTTCGCCCATCACCGGCGCGATGGCGATGCGCAGCACGCGCAGGCCGCTGGCCGTGCCCGGGTCGCCCAGCGGCATGGCCTGCATGCCGTTGCGCGCGAGGTTGAGCAGCACCTGTTCGACCATGGTGCGGTCGCACCACACGCGCGGCGTGCCGGGCGCGATCTCCACCTGCAGCCGGATGCCGCGCTTCTTGGCCTGCAGCGTCAGCAGCGTGGAGATGCCCTCGATCAGCAGATGCGGCTCCACCGCCTCGCGCACCTGGTCGCGGCGGCGCACGAAGTCGGCCACGCCGCGGATCACGCGGCCCGCGCGCTCGGCCTGCTCGGCGATGCGCCGGATGGCGCGCTCGATGTCGTCGCCCACCGGGTCCTCGCCCCGTTGCGGCCCCTGCTGCAGCAGGTTGAGCGTGCCGCTGGCGTAGCTGGCGATGGCGGCCAGCGGCTGGTTGAGTTCGTGGCTGATGAGCGAGGCCATCTCGCCCACCGTGGCCAGGCGCGCCGTGGCCTGCAGCTTGTCCTGCGAGGCGCGGTTGAGCTCCTCGATGCGGCGCTGCTCGGTGAGGTCGATGATGGCGCTCATGTAGCCGGTCTGCACGCCCTGCGCGTCGATCAGCGGGGCCTCGATGATGAGGACCGGAAAGCGCGTGCCGTCGCTGCGGCGGAACACCGATTCGTAGCCTTCGCGCGGCAGGGTCTGCCCGGCCAGGCGCACGGCCTGGCGCTGCTGGTACTCGTCCACCAGCTCGGGCGGCCACCAGGGCGCGGGCAGGCCGCTGCCCACGAGTTGCTCGGCGCTCAGGCCCACCATCTGGCAGAAGGCCGGGTTCACGTAGGTGATGCGCCCGCTCATGTCGCGCGCGCGCAGGCCGGTGACCAGCGAGTCCTCCATGGCCTTGCGAAAGGCCAGGGCGTCGGCCGCGCGCTGCTCGGCGCGCTGGCGCCGGCGCATGTCGCGCGCCAGCAGGGCCAGCACGGCCAGCAGCGCCAGCGACAGCGCGCCCACCACGCCGGTGAGCACGTTGGGGAACAGGCCGAGCGCGCGGCGCGGACTCTCCAGCTGCAGCAGCAGGGTGTGGCCGGGCAGGTCGAGCAGGGCGTGCGCGCTGAGGGTGCGCCGCTGCAACGGCACCACGCTGTGCACGGCCAGCCGCGCGCCGTCGCTCTCCACGAAGCTCAGGCCGCGCCCGCGCAGCGTGGCCGCGTCGGTCAGCTCGGCCAGCATGGCGGGCAGCGAATAGGTGGCGATGAGAAAGCCGCGCGACTCGCCGGCCTCGCTCAGGGGCAGGCACAGCTCCATCACCTCCAGGCCACGGCCGTCGCGCTTGGGCCAGAAGTAGCTGGCGGAATAGGCGGGCCCCGACAGGCGCAGGGCCGCGTCGCAGGCCTGGCGCACCTCAGGCAGGGCCTGGCTGCGCGGCAGCAGGTCGAACACGTCGGGCCGGTAGGGCGACAGGCGCTGCGCCAGCACCTGCATGGCCGGGTCGCGCCACTCCAGCCGCACGAGCTCGCGCCGCTGCGCCAGCAGCTCAGCGGCGGGCGCGTCCCAGCCCGTGGGCGTGGGCGAGAAGGCGTTGAGCGACTGCAGGGTCTGCACGTTGCGCAGCAGCGCGCTGCGGATCTCCCCGACCACGGTGGTGGCGTCCTGGTCGAGCGCGGCCTGGTCGCGCCCCACCTCGTACTCCGCCGCCAGGAACACCAGCACCGCGAGCAGCGCGGCCACCAGCAGGAGCAAGGCGCCCCACAGCGGCCAGCGGGGCGACTTCAGGGCGCGGCTCACGGGCGCGGCTCGGCGCTCAGCAGAGCACGCGGTGTTCCAGGCAGGGCAGCTGCTCGCGCACCTGGCGGATGCGGGCCATGTCGATGTCGGCCAGCGCCAGCCCCGGGCCCTCGGCGTGCAGGGCCATCACCTGGCCCCAGGGGTCGATCACCATGCTGTGGCCCCAGGTGCGGCGGCCGTTCTCGTGCACGCCGCCTTGCGCGCTGGCGATCACGAAGGCCTGGTTCTCGATCGCGCGGGCGCGCAGCAGCACCTCCCAGTGGGCCGAGCCGGTGGTGTAGGTGAAGGCGGCCGGCACCAGCAGCACCTCGGCTGCCAGCAGGCGGTACAGCTCGGCGAAGCGCAGGTCGTAGCACACGCTCTGGCCGATGCGCCAGTTCTCGCCGTCGCGCGCGCGCAGCTCGAAGTGGGTGGGCGTGTCGCCGGCCTGCAGCACCGCTGCCTCGTCGTAGCGCTCGCGCCCGTTGTCGTAGCGGAACAGGTGGATCTTGTCGTAGCGGCTCAGGCGGTGCCCCTTGGCGTCGAAGCTGAGCGAGGCGTTGGCGGCGTGCGAGGGGTCGCTGGTGGCCATGGGCAGGGTGCCGCCGACGATGCACATCCCGAGGTCGCGCGCGGCGTCGGCCAGGAAGTCCTGCACGCGGCCCAGGCCCTCGTTCTCGGCGATGAGCAGCTTGTCCTCGTCCTTGGCGCCCATGAAGCAGAAGTACTCGGGCAGCACCGCGAGCTCGGCCCCGCAGGCGGCGGCCTGGCGCAGCAGGCGAAGGGCTTCGCTGAGGTTGGCGTCCAGGCTGATGCCCGACACCATCTGGATGGCGGCGACTTTCATGCGGTCAATCCTCCGGCGGAAAGGGGCGTGCCAGCGCCCTGGTGGGGGGAAGCCGGCGAGCTTACTGCAGCGTGGGGCCGGGCGTGGGCGCTGGGGTCGGGCGGGCCAGCTTCTCCACCTGCGGGTCGGCCCAGCCGCCGCTCACGCGGAATTCCTGCGTGGCCGCGCTCTGCAGTGGCTGGCGCAGCAGGAACTGCGCGAGGAAGCTGCCCAGGCCCACCGCCGGGTTGATGGCGGTGGCGATGAGCGAGGCCGTGCCGGCGTTGAGCTCGGGCACCACCACCACCTTCAGGTCCTGCGTCTCGCGCGCGAGGTCGGCCGAGCCTTCCATCAGCACCGCCGCGTTCACGCCCTTCATCTGCAGGTTGTTGGTGTGGATGACGCCCTGGTCGATGCGCGCGTCGCCGCGCACGAAGTCGAAGGCGAAGCCCTCGGAGAAGACGTCGCGGAAGTCCAGCACCAGGCGGCGCGGCAGGGCCTGCAGGCTGAGCACGCCGAGCAGGCGCCCCGCGCCCGGGTCGGCCTTGAGGAACTGGCCGCGCTCCACGTCCAGGCGCAGCGTGCCCGCCAGCGTGCCGAGGTCGAGGTCGAAGGGCGTGCCGATCCAGCCGACGCGCCCCTCCAGCCGGCCCTTGCCGCCGCGCACCAGGCCCTCCTTGCCGAAGCGGCGCAGCAGCGCGCCGCTGTCGTCCACGTCCAGGCGGAACTGCAGCGCGGTGCGGCGCGCGCCGCCTTCGCCGCCGCCCAGCGGCGCCCAGTTGCCGGAAGCGCTCAGGCGCGCCTCGGGCAGCGTGGCGCGCAGCGCGTTGAGCCGCCATTCGCCCACGCGCGTGGGCCCGCCGCGGTTGACGGCCTCGATCTCCACGCGGCCGAGCGAGCGCCCGCCCCACTGCAGGTCGTCCACCGCCACGTCCAGCGCGGGCACGCTGCTGGGCTGCTGCAGCAGGGCATCGGCCTCGCTCGGCGCGGCGGGCGAGAGCGTGAGGCGCGCCAGGCGCGCGTAGAGGCTGCCGGCGCCGGCCGGGCCCGCGGGTCGGAATTCCACGTAGCCGTTGAGCTCGTTCGCGTCGACGTTGGCGCGCCAGACCGCGCCCTCGCGCGAGGCGCCGACCACCACGCGGTGAAAGCGCCGCCCGCCGGTGAGCACCGCGTCGGCGCGCAGCGAGACGGCCTGCGGCGCGGCCTCGCCCGCGCTGGCCAGGGCGTCGGCGCCGCTGCCGCGCAGCAGGGCCTGCCAGGCGTCCAGGTCGAGTTCGCCCACGCGCACCTGGGCGTGCAGGCCCTGCGGCGGCAGGGCCATGCGCTCGCCAGCCGGCAGGCCCACGGCCAGGGTGCCGCGCAACAGGCGCGCGCCGTCGCCGCGCAGCTCGCGCTCGGCGAGCAGGTCCACCAGCGGCTGCGCCGCCGGGCCGAGCTGCAGACTGAGGCGGTCGCTGCTGGCCTGGTCGTTGTGCTGGGCCAGCACGCTGGTCTCCACGCGCAGCGGCCAGACCGCCTCGGCGGGTTTGGCCAGCGGCGCCGGCAGGTTCAGCGCCAGGCCCTGCAGGTTGCTGTCGAGGCGCAGTTCGGGCGCGCCGCCGCGAAAGGCCAGCGTGGCGGTGTAGCGCGCGCTGCCGCTGGCGTGCGCGGCCAGGGCCGACAGCGGGCCCAGCCCGCCCTCGCGCAAGCCGGCCGCGCTGGCGCTGCCGCTGCCGCGGAACTGCGCCACGGCGCGGCCCTGGGCGTCGGGGCGCAGGCTGCCGTCGAAGCTGAGTTCGCCGCCCAGCACCTGGCTGCGCGCGCCGCTGAAGGCGAACCCCTGGTGCGTGAAACTGAGCGTGCCGCGCGTGCGGGCCAGCAGCGGCGCGCCGGGCGCCAGGCGCAGATCGGTGCCGTCGAGCTTGACACTGCCGCTGACCGTGCTGTCTTTCAGGTGCCTGAGCGGCAGCTCGATCTGCACCGTCGCCTCGCCCGGCCCGCTGGCACTGGCCGTGGCCAGCGCCCCCTCGGTGAGCGCGTTCACCGGAGAGCGCTGCGCGAAGCCCAGCAGCTCGGCGGCCGGGCCCTGGCCATGGGCGCGCACGCGCACCCGCGTGTCGTGCGCCATGTCCTCGATGTCCACGCCACCCTGGTCCAGCGCGACGCCCGGCGCGCCGTCCAGGCGGCCGCGGATCTCGCTGATGTGGATGTTGCCGCGGTCCAGCACGAAGCGCGCGCTGGCCTGGCGCACGCCGGGCCAGCGCGCCTCGCCCTGTGGCTGCAGGGCGGCCGGCAGGTAATCGAAGTCCACGCCCTCCAGCGCCGCCTCGATGCGGAAGCTGCCTGGGCTGTGCCGGGCCTCGTCGAAGGGGATGTCGTCCACCAGGCCCTGGATGCGGAAGCTCACCTGGCGCGCGCCACCGGCCAGCGCCGCCTCGCGCACATAGCGGCGCGCGTCCTCGGGCACGGACAGCGGCAGGTAGCGGTGCACGGCGGTGCCATCGGCGCGCGTGAGCTGGGCGCTCAGGTCGAGCACGCCGGGCAGGCGAGGCTGCGCGGGCTGGGCCGCCGGGTCGCCGGTGTGCCAGCGCGCGCGCACCGTGCCTTCGGCGTGCGCATTGGCCAGCGACGCCTGGTCGAGCTCGACGTTGAGGCTGTCCCCCTTGACCTGCCAGCGCACGCGGCCGTCGAAGCGGTCGAGCGCGACCCGCGGGTCCTCGAACACGTCGGGCAGCAGGAAGGCCCCCTGGCGCACGGCCACCGTGGCCTGGCCGCCGTTCTGGTCGAGGTCGAAGTCGATGTCGGCGCCCTCCACTCCGGGCCGCCCCGGCAGGGGAAAGCGGCCATTGCGCGAGCGGCGGCCACTGGGCTCGCCGGCCAGGGCGAGCGCGCTCACGCGGCCCTTGGCGCGGGCCACCACGTGCTCGGCCATGGGGCCGCTGCCGCGCGCCTGCCAGACCAGGTCCAGGGTGTCGACCCGCCCGCGCGGCTGCAGGCGCGCGAGCCAGCCGCGCGCGTCCGCCGGCAGCGGCAGCCGCTCGGCGATGGCCGCCACGGTCTGCAGGTCCACGGCCTGCGCCTGCACGGCGGTGCGCGCGCCCTGGCGTTCGCGCGCCAGCGTGTGCTCCAGGCGCACGCGGGCGCCGCTCCAGACCAGGCCCTCGCGCGTGATGAAGGCCAGGTCGTCGAAGCCCAGGGCCATGCCGCGCTCGGACCACTGCGCCTCCAGGCGGCCGCGCGCCTGCGACAGCGCCAGGTCGGGCAGATCGGGCGCGAGCTGCAGGTCCAGGCCGTCGAGCGCCAGGTCCAGCGTCAGGCCCTGCACCTGGCCCTGCTGCACGCGCGCCCAGGCGCGCAGCGCGCCCTCGCCGCTGCGCACGGTCACGCCCCAGTCGCTCAGGTCGGCGTGGGCGCGCAGGCGCGAGATGTCGGCGCGCGCGAACTCCGCGTAGAGCTCGCCGCTCCAGTCGTCCCAGGGCGCCTGGCCGGCCGGCCGCTCCAGCGGCAGACGCAGCAGGGGCTCGCGCAGGCGCGCGCGCAGGCTGAAGCGTTCGCCCCATTCGGGCTCGGGCGTGGCGTCCAGGCGCAGCTCGTGGGTGCGCGTGCCGTTGCGCGCCACGAAGTCGAGGTCGCGCAGCAGCACCGGTGGCTGCTGGCGTTGCTCGTCGATCCAGCGCACGGTGCCGCCCCGCACCACGAATTCGGCCTGCGCGAAGAACCAGTCGGCGGCGGCGTGGTCGCCGCCGCCCTGGCCCGAGACGTCGATGCCCGCGATCTCGAGGCGGCCATCGGCGCGCCGGCGCACGTCCAGGCTGGGCTGGGTGATGAGCAACTGCTCGAAGCCGCCGTTCCAGAGCGAGCGCACCGACACCGCCCCGCGCACCAGTGGCAGCTCCAGGGCGCTGCGGCCGCTGGCGTCGTGCAGGCGCACGTCGAGCAGTTCGAAGGAGGGCACCAGCGGCGGCAGCACCCCGGCCAGCTTCGGGGCCTCGACGGCGCGGATGGCGCCGATGCTCACGGGTATCCCGACCGCCTGTGTGGCCCAGCGTTCCAGGTCGGGGCGCCAGGTTTCGATCCTTGGCACAATCCACGCCTGCAAAACGAGCCAGGACAGGATGAACACCCCCCACAGGCCCGCCAGCAGCCACAACAGCACGCGCATCGCGCGCGCCCACAGCCGCAGCCCCCGGCCGGCCGGGGCATCGCCTTTGGCGCGCGAAGCGCTGGCGTCAAGAGATCGGTTCATGTCCACCGCAAATTATGAGGGCGCGCCTCTGGGCAGGTTCCAGCTGCGTTGAACACCGCTTGTCAACGATTGTGAACACCGTCGACGCCCAGACCCCGGCCACCCGCCAGGCCGACCACTCCCGATTCGTCCAGCGCGTGCGCCGCCGCTACGCCGCCGAGCTGGCCTGCCTGCCGCCCGGCGCACCCGACAAGGCCGCCATGCGCGCCTGCCTGGACGCCCTCATGGCCCGCGGCCTGGCCCTGCCCGCGGCCCTGCGCGTGCTGCGCCAGCTGGTGCTGGAGCGCCTGGTGGTGATGGACTGCGAGGCCGGCGCCTCGCTGGAGGCGGTCACCGGCCCGGTCACCTGGCTGGCCGAGTTCGCGCTCGACCAGGCCTGCGCCCTGGCTTTCCAGGAACTCGACGCCCTGCACGGCGCGCCGCTGTGCGCCAACGGCGCGCGCGCCCAGCTCTGGGTCATCGGCATGGGCAAGCTCGGCGCGCGCGAGCTCAACGTGTCCAGCGACATCGACCTGATCTACGTCTACGACCAGGACGGCGAGACCGCGGGCAACGCCGACGGGCGCAACCGCATCAGCCACCACGAGTACTTCGCCAAGGCGGTCAAGCACCTGTACAGCACCGTGGGCGAGACCACCGAGCACGGCAACGTGTTCCGCGTCGATCTGGCGCTGCGGCCGAACGGCAACTCCGGCCCCAGCGCCGTTTCACTGGGCGCGCTGGAGGAGTACTTCCTGGTGCAAGGCCGCGAATGGGAGCGCTTCGCCTGGCTCAAGAGCCGCGTGATCGCGCCGGCCACGGCCCTGGCCGATGCCGCCGGCATGGCCGCGCTGCGCGGCACCGTGCTGCCCTTCGTGTTCCGCCGCTACCTCGACTACGGCGTGTTCGAGTCGCTGCGCGTGCTGCACCGCCAGATCCGCGAGCACGCGGCGCGCCGCGCCGCCGGCAACCCCGGCCGCGCCAACGACGTCAAGCTCTCGCGCGGTGGCATCCGCGAGATCGAGTTCACCGTGCAGCTGCTGCAGGTGGTGCGCGGCGGCCAGTTCCCCGAGCTGCGCACGCGCCCCACGCTGGGCGCGCTGCAGCGCGTGGCCAAGGCCGGCCTGATGCCGCCCGAGAAGGCGCAGGCGCTGGCCGAGGCCTATGTCTTCCTGCGCCAGGTGGAGCACCGCATCCAGTACCTGGACGACCAGCAGACCCATGTGCTGCCCGAGCGCGACGACGACCTGGCCTGGATCGCCGCAACCCTGGGTTTCGCCAACACCTGCGCCTTCCTGCACGCGCTGGACGCGCACCGCGAGCTGGTGGCCGAGGAATTCGACACCCTGCTCGGCGGCAGCGGCCAGGGCACCTGCAAGGGCAAGGGCTGCAACGGCGGCGCCCCGCGCCCCGCCGACGACGACCTGTCGGCCACCTTGCCGCAGCTGCCCCCCGCGCTGGCCGAGCGCGTGCAGCGCTGGGCCGAACACCCGCGCGTGCTGGCCCTGCGCGAGGACACGCGCGCACGACTGGTGCGCCTGGTGCAGCGCACCGGCTCCTGGATCGAGGAAGGCCGCGTGGGCGAAACCGCCGCGCTGCGCATGATCGATTGGATCGAGTCGCTGCTGCGCCGTGAGAGCTACCTCGCCCTGCTGCAGGAGCGGCCCTCGGTGCACGAGCGCCTGCTGCGCCTGCTGGGCGCGGCCAAGTGGCCGGCGCGCTACCTCATCCAGCACCCCGGGGTGATCGACGAGCTGGCGAGCCGGCAGTTGCTGGCCGAGCGCTTCGACGCCGAGGCCTTCGAGGCCGAGTGCGAGGCGCGCCTGGCCTCGCTGCGCGTGACCGGCGAGGACGACGAAGAAACCCTGCTCAACCTGCTGCGCCGCGCCCACCACGCCGAAACTTTCCGCACCCTGGCGCGCGACGTGGAAGGGGTGCTGACCGTGGAGCAGGTGGCCGACGACCTCTCGGCCCTGGCCGACGCCGTGCTGCGCCTGACGGCGCGCTGGTGCTGGGCGCGTCTGAAGACCCGCCACCGCGAGGTGCCCGCCTTCGCCATCATTGGCTACGGCAAGTTGGGCGGCAAGGAGCTGGGCTACGGCAGCGACCTCGACATCGTCTTCGTCTATGAGGACGAGCACGAGAACGCGGCCGAGATCTACGCCGCCTTCGTGCGCAAGATGATCAACTGGCTGCAGGTGAAGACCGGCGAGGGCGACCTGTTCGAGATCGACACCGCGCTGCGGCCCAACGGCAACTCGGGCCTGCTGGTCACCCGCTTCGAGGCCTACGAGAACTACCAGACCCGGCGCGGCAGCAACACCGCCTGGACCTGGGAGCACCAGGCCATGACGCGCGCGCGCTTCGTGCTCGGCAGCGCCGGCCTGGCGGACCGTTTCGACGCCGTGCGAGAGGCCGTCATCACCGCGCCGCGCGACGAGGCCGCGCTGCGGACCGAGATCGTGGCCATGCGCGACAAGCTGCGCGCCGCGCACGCGGTGCGCGCGGGCCGCTTCGACGTCAAGCACAGCGCCGGCGGCATGGTCGACGTGGAGTTCGTGGTGCAGTACCTGGTGCTGCTGCACTCGAACGCGCACCCCGAGCTGCGCGCCAACACCGGCAACATCAACCTGCTGCAGCGCGCCGAGGCGGCGGGCCTGCTGCCCGCCGGCATGGGCCAGGCCGCCGCGCTGGCCTACCGCCGGCTGCGCCAGGTGCAACACCGCGCGCGGCTGGACGAAACCTCCACCCAGGTCGACCCGGCCGAGCTGGCGGCCGAGGCCGAAGCCGTGCGCGCGCTGTGGCGGCAGGTGCTGGGCCCTGCCGCCTGAACCGCCCATGAAGGGCTCGCGCAGCTGGCTCGCGCTGTGCACCCTGCACGGCGTGGCCAGCCTGGTGCTGTGGGCCTCGCCGGCGGCGCTGGCGCAGGCGCTGGTGTGGCGCTCGGCCGACTGGGCGCAGCGGCCCTGGACACCGTGGACCAGTGCCTGGGTGCACCTGAACGCGCCCCACCTGGTGGGCAACCTGCTCGCACTGGGCGTGCTGGCCGCCATCGGCTGGCGGCTGCGACCCTCGCGCGCGGCGACGCTGGCCTGGGCGCTGAGCTGGCCGCTGCTGCAGCTGAGCCTGCTGCTGTGGCCCTTGATCGGTTACGCGGTGGGGCTGTCGGGCGTGCTGCACGCCGGCGTGGCGGTGCTGGCCGTGTGCCTGCTGCTGGACGGTCCTAAGGCCTTGCGCCCCTGGGGCCTGCTGCTGGCCAGCGGCCTGCTGTTCAAGCTCTGGCTGGAGCGGGGCTGGTCCGCTCCGGTGGTGTGGGACCCGGGTGGTCAGATGTCGGTGGTGCGCGCCGCCCACCTGGGCGGCGCCGCCTGGGGCGCGCTGCTCGGCGCGCTGGGCGTGGGCTGGGGCCGCTGGCGCGCGCGCCGCACCGGCGGCTGAACCGCGCTCAGGCCGCGGCCGGCGCGGTGCCCAGCGATTTGCGGAAGCGGTTGAGCTCCTGCACGGTCTTGAAGCTGCCGTCCATGAGCAGGCTCAGGTTGTGCAGGATGCGATCGACCACCTTGCTTTCCCAGACGGCGTCGAAGTTGATCTGCTGGTCCAGCCAGTGCTCCAGCCACTCGGGGTTGGGCAGGCGGCTCTGGATGGTGTCGTTCGGGAACAGCGCCTTGTTCACGTGCAGGTTGGTGGGGTGCAGGGCCTGCGCGGTGCGCCGCGCGCTGGCCATCAGCACGCCCACCTTGGCGAAGGCGGCCCGGGCCTCGTTGCCGAACTTGCCGATGGCGCGCTTCATGTAGCGCAGGTAGGCGCCGCCGTGGCGCGCCTCGTCCTGGCTCAGCGTGGTGTAGATGTGTTTGATGACCGGCTCGCTGTGCCACTCGGCCGCGCGGCGGTACCAGTGGTTCAGGCGGATCTCGCCGCAGAAGTGCAGCATGAGCGTCTCCAGCGCGGGCGCGGGGTCGAACTCGAAGCGGATGTCGTGCAGCTCTTGCTCGGTGGGCACCAGATCGGGGCGGAAGCGGCGCAGGTACTCCATCAGCACCAGCGAGTGTTTCTGTTCCTCGAAGAACCAGATCGACATGAAGGCCGAGAAGTCGGAGTCGTCGCGGTTGTCGCGCAGGAACATCTCGGTGGCCGGCAGCGCCGCCCACTCGGTGATGGCGTTCATCTTGATCGTCTGGGCCTGCTCGTCGCTGAGCCGGCTGGCATCGAACTGCGCCCAGGGGATGTCCTTGTCCATGTCCCAGCGGACGGATTCCAGTTGTTTGAACAGTTCGGGATACAGCATGGTCATCTCTCTGGGTCTTGGCAAAAAACGCGCGACATTGTAGGCGGGGGGTATAACGGGCACCCGGATTGCCCTATGCCTCGCACAGAAACGGTTTCCTATTCCCCGCGGAACTTCCCCCGCCGCCGCCCGCTCCAACCCGCCGTGTCGGGGAGGGAGACATCCACCGACCACCGTTTTCCGCTGCGAAGCCTTCCAGCCCCACCGGGGCCGGATGCAATCCCGGGGCGCTTCTCCTCCTCCTCCCTCCCTCCCTCGTTCGCGCCGGGGCGCTTCGCAGCTTCTTGTCCACCCCATCGCCGGCCGCGGCCGGCGATGCTGGCCCGGGCCCCTCGCCTGACTGGAGCCCGCGCGCCATGAACCTCCACCGCAGGCCTCAGATCCGTGTGGCCGTCGTCGGCGGCGGCATGGCCGGGCTGGCCGCCGCCCACACGCTGCAAGGACTCGCCGAAGTCAGCCTGTTCGAAGCCGCCGGGCGCTTCGGCGGCGACGCCCACACCCTGGACGTCGCGCTGCCCGGGGCCGGCGGCGCGCCCGTGGCCTTCACCGTGGACACCGGCGTGCTGGTGTTCAACGAACGCACCAGCCCCAACCTGCTGGCGCTGATGGCCCGGCAGGACCTGGCACCGACCGAGGCGGACGCCTCCTTCTTCGTGCGGGGCGGCCCGCTGACCTGGGGGGGCCCCGACCTCGGCCGCGCGCTCTCGCCGCGCCGCCAGCTCATGAGCCCGCGCTTTTGGCGCCTGCTGGCCGACCTCCCACGCTGGCAGCGCCTGTGCGCGGCCCTGGCCCCCGCCCTGGACGGCCCCGACAAGGCCCTGCTCGCCCCGCTGGACGACTTCCTGCGCGCGCGGCATTTCTCGGCCGAGTTCCGCGAGGCCTACCTGCTGCCGCTGTGCAGCGGTTTCAGCGGCCGCCCCGCGCACGCGCTGCTGCGGGCGCCCGCCGCCGCCGCGCTGCGGCTCTGGCACCACCACGGCCTGCCCACGCTGGGCGGGGCCGCGCCCTGGCGCGGCGTGGCGGGCGGCACGCGCCGGGTTGTGCAAGCCTTGCTGGCCGAACTGGCCGACGTGCGCCCGTCCACGCCGGTGCGTCAGCTCGCGCGCGACGGACAGGGCCTGCGCCTGGTCACCGACACCCAGGTCGAGCGTTTCGACGCCGTGGTGCTGGCCTGCCACGCCGATCAGGCGCTGCGCTTGCTGGGCGCCGTGGCCAGCGAGGAGGAGCGCGCCGTGCTGGGCGCCTTCCGTTTCGAGCCCGAGCCCGTGGTGCTGCACACCGACCTCGGCGTGCTGCCCGCCGCGCGCGGCGAATGGGCGGCGTGGAACGTCGCGCCCGCCGCAGGCCCCGCACCGGCCAGCCTGCACGTCTGGCTCAACCGCGTGCAGCCGCTGCCGGTGGAGCAGCCGGTGCTGCTCTCTCGCAACCCCGGCGCGCCGATCGCCAGCGAACGCGTGCTGGGCCAATGGGCGCTCGAACGGCCGGTGTTCGACCTGGCGGCGCTGCGCGCCCAGGCCCGGCTGCCGGCCCTGCAAGGCCAGGGGCACACCTGGTACGCGGGCGCCTGGTGCGGCAACGGCCTGCTTGAGGACGGCCTGAAAGCGGGCCTGCACGCGGCGCGCGCGCTGATCGACCGCTTCGCGCTGGTGCCGCGCCTGAGCGAACGCGGCGCGCTGCGCCAGGCGCTGCCGGGCGTTCTGGCCTGAGGGCCGCCGCCGCTCAGACGGGCTGGGAGTCGATGAAGCTCTGGCGCTGCACGAGCTTGTCGTTCAGCTTGGCCAGGTTGGGAAAGTCGCCGCGCCAGTCGATGGCCGGGAAACGGAAATCGAGGTAGCCCAGGGCGCAGCCCACGGCCACGTCGGACAGGCTGAAATGGATGCCCGAGCAGAACGGCTTGTCGCCCAGGCCCTGGCTCATGGACTTGAGCGCGGCGTGAATCTTCACCATCTGGCGCTCGATCCAGGCCGGGCTGCGCTGCTCGGCCGTGCGGTGCGGCCAGGTGGACTCCAGCCGCGCGAGCACGGCCGCGTCGAGCACGCCGTCGGCCAGTGCCTCCCAGGTCTTGACCTCGGCGCGCTCGCGGCCCGAGGGCGGAATGAGCTTGCCCACCGGCGACAGGCCGTCGAGGTATTCGACGATCACGCGCGAATCGAACACCGCCTCGCCACCTTCCATGACCAGACAGGGCACCTTGTGGAGGGGGTTGGACGCGCCGATGGTGGTGGCGTCCGACCACACGTCTTCCAGCACGAACTGGTAGTCCAGTTTCTTCTCAGCCATGACGATGCGCACTTTGCGCACGTAGGGGCTGGTGATGGCTCCGATGAGTTTCATGGTCTGTGGGGTTCGGGAACGGTCGGCGATTTTAGCCAGCACCCTGGGCCTTTCGCCTGACACGCCCGGCGCCCGGGCGGCCCGCGGCGGGCGCACTCCTACAATTCCGGGATGCGCCAGACACCTGCCTCCGCCGCGCCCACGGGCACCGAACTCTCTCCCATCACCGCGCTGTCGCCGCTGGACGGCCGCTACGCGGGACGCCTCGCGCCGCTGCGCCCCTTCATGAGCGAGCTGGGCTACATGCACCGGCGCGTGCAGGTCGAGATCGCCTGGTTCATCGCCCTGTCCGACGCCGGCTTTGCCGAGTTCAAGCCGCTGTCGCCGGGTGCGCGCACTTACTTGCTGGGCCTGGTGAAGAACTTCGGCGAGGCCGATGGCGAGGCCATCAAGGCCATCGAAAAGACCACCAACCACGACGTCAAAGCCGTCGAGTACTGGATCAAGTCGAAGTTCGAGGCCCGGCCCGAACTGGAGCGCGCGGCCGAGTTCGTGCACTTCGCCTGCACCAGCGAGGACATCAACAACACCAGCCACGCGCTGCAGCTCAAGGGGGCGCGCGAGCTGGTGCTGCTGCCCGCGCTGGACGCGGTGATCGACAAGCTGCGCGAGATGGCGCATGCCTTCGCCGCCGTGCCCATGCTCAGCCGCACCCATGGCCAGACCGCCAGCCCCACCACCGTGGGCAAGGAACTCGCCAACGTGGTGGTGCGCCTGGCGGGCGCGCGCGAGCGCATCGCCTCGGTCAAGTTGCTGGGCAAGATGAACGGCGCGGTGGGCAACTACAACGCCCACCTCTCGGCCTGGCCCGATTTCGACTGGGAGGCCTTCAGCCGCAAGGTGGTGGAGACGCCCGAGCCGCTCGGCCTGGGCCTCACCTTCCAGCCCTACAGCATCCAGATCGAGCCGCACGACTACATGGCCGAGCTGTTCGACGCGGTGGCGCGCGCCAACACCATCCTGGTCGACCTCGCGCGCGACATCTGGGGCTACGTCAGCGTGGGCTACTTCAAGCAGAAGCTCAAGGCCGGCGAGATCGGTTCCTCGACCATGCCGCACAAGGTCAACCCGATCGACTTCGAGAACGCCGAGGGCAACCTGGGCCTGGCCAATGCGCTGCTGCGCCACCTGAGCGAGAAGCTGCCCATCAGCCGCTGGCAGCGCGACCTGACCGACTCCACCGTGCTGCGCAACATGGGCGTGGCCCTGGGCTATGCCGTGCTGGCCTACCACGCGCTGGGCGTGGGCCTGAACAAGCTCGAGCTGAACGAGGAGGCGCTGGCCGCCGACCTCGACGCCTCCTGGGAGGTGCTGGCCGAGCCCATCCAGACGGTGATGCGCCGATTCGGCGTGCCCGGCGCCTACGAAAAGCTCAAGGAAGTGACGCGCGGCAAAACCGTCACCGCCGAGGCCCTGCACGCGCTGATCCGCAGCCTGGAGATTCCCGAGGCCGAGAAGGAACGGCTGCTGGCCATGACGCCGGCCAGCTACACCGGCAAGGCAGCCGAACTGGCCCGCCGGTCCTGAACGCCTCGCCGGCACCCGCCGCCGGGCGGGCCGGCCTCAGGTGGTCGCGTCCAGCGCCCGCTCGCGGTAGCGGTTGAAGCGCCAGGCGTCGCCCTCGATGGTGATGCGCCGCCAGGTGGCGCGCTTCTGGCCGGGACTCATCTCCGTCCAGCGCTGCACTTCCTCGAACAGGCGGCCGCAGCCCTTGCAGACCTCGTCGCCCTGGCTGGTGGAGCAGATGGCGATGCAGGGTGTGTCCGGCGTGGTGGCGTACCAGGCCAGCCAGGCCTCGCGCGCCGGGGGCGGCAGGGTGTGCTCGTCGGCCTCGGTTTCGCGGAAGAAGACCATCAGGGCGTAGACCTCGGCCAGCGCGCGCGTGGGCGCGGGCAGCGAGACGTTGTCGGGCGAGGGTGAGCGTTCGCGCCACCAGTTGATGGCCGCCTCGATGTCGGTGATGTGGATGCCGGCCATGGGGAGCGCGATCATACGGCGCCCCCGCCGCGCGCCGGGCGGCGCCCCCACGCGCCGCCGGGGCGATCAGGCCGCCTTGTTGTTGCGGTACTGCAGGTACTTGCCCGTGGCCACCACCAGCAGCGCGCCCAGGGCGGCCGCGGCGTAGAAGCCCAGGGAGTTGTGCGGCACCCAGGGCTCGATCACCTTGTCGGAGACCAGGGTCTCGGCGCCCACCCAGCCGATCAGCGCCGCGCCCAGGGTCACGATGACGGGGAAGCGCCCCATGATCTTGAGCATCAGCGTGCTGCCGAAGATCACGATGGGAATGGCGATGGCCAGGCCGGCGATCAGCAGCGGCACGTTGCCATTGGCCGCGGCGGCGACGCCGATCACGTTGTCCAGGCTCATCACCAGGTCGGCCACCAGGATGGTGCGGATGGCGGCGAGCAGGCCGCCATCGGACTTGCCCTCGGATTGTTCGTCGTCGCCGCCGTTGAGCAGCTGCACGCCGATCCACAGCAGCAGCAGGCCACCCACCACCTGCAGCCAGGGCAGTTGCATGAGCTTGACCGCCACGACGGTCAGCACCACACGCAGCACCACGGCGGCGGCGGTGCCCCAGAAAATGGCCTGCTTCTGCTGGCGCGGCCCGAGCCCGCGCGCCGCCAGCGCGATCACCACCGCGTTGTCGCCCGAGAGAATGATGTTGATCCAGATGATCTGGCCCAGGCCCAGCCAGAACTGGGGGCTCGACAGCAATTCCATGGTGTGGCTTTCGACGGCCGGCAGCGGCCAAAAAGACGGCGCCCGGGGCGCCACCCCGACAGTGTAGGCATGCTCACCGCCGCCGCCCGTGAGGGTTACCGCGTACGCACCTGCACCGAGGGGACGGCTGGCGGACCTGCGGTGCCGCCGCATACAATCCGGGGTTTCGCGGAAGGGGAGTAGCTCCCGGGCGCGGCGGCGGCTCCTTCTGGCGCCTTGCCGCGCCGGTCAACGCGTCGTCAGTACGGTGTCCGCTGCGCGGCACCCGGCGCGTTGGGCCCACGGACACGTGGCGCCGGGCAAGACCTTCAGACATCGTCCCCTCTGGAGCCCCTTTTCACCATGGAATTCATGTCCGCTGCCTGGTGGTCCGCCCTGCTGGCCATCATCCTCATCGACCTCGTGCTCGCCGGCGACAACGCGATCGTCATCGCCCTGGCCGCGCGCAACCTGCCCAAGCAGCACCAGAGAAAGGCCATCGTCTGGGGCACGGTCGGAGCCATCGTCGTGCGCTCGGCCATGACGCTGGTGGTGGTGTGGCTGCTGCGCATTCCGGGTCTGATGGCCATCGGCGGCATCGCGCTGATGTGGATCGCCTACAAGCTGATCGCCGAGGACGAGGGCGATGGCGACGAGCACGGCCCGGCCGCCACCACCTTCTGGGGCGCCATGAAGACCATCATCATCGCGGACGCGGTGATGGGCATCGACAACGTGCTGGGCGTGGCCGGCGCGGCCCAGGGCGCCTTCGACCTGGTGGTCATCGGCCTGCTCATCAGCATCCCCATCGTGGTGTTCGGCAGCACGCTGATCCTCAAGCTGGTCGAGAAGTACCCGGCCATCATGTACATCGGCGCGGGCGTGCTGGCCTTCACCGCGGGCAAGATGGTGGTGAACGAGAAGATGCTGGCGCCCTGGTTCAAGGGCGGCGAGCCCATGCACCAGGCGGCCTACTGGGGCTTCGTGGCGCTCACCATCGCGGTGGTGCTCACGCTGGGCTACCTGCACAACCGCCGCGTCGCGCAGCGCGCCGCGGCCGCCGACAAGGCCTGAGGCGAACATGAGGCTGATCCTGCGCTGGATGCTGGCGGCCTGCGCGCTGCTGCTGGTGGCCTGGCTGTACGACGGCGTGGAGGTGCGCAGCTTCCCGTCGGCGCTCATCGCTGCCGCGGTGATCGGTCTGTTCTACCTGCTGCTGCGCCCGGTGCTGGTCATCCTGACGCTGCCGGTGACGCTGGTGACCTTCGGGTTGTTCCTGTTCGTCATCAACGCCCTGCTGTTCTGGGCGGCGGCCAGCGTGCTCGACGGCTTCTATGTGGCCGGCTTCTGGGCGGCCCTGCTGGGCTCGCTCATCTACTCGGTGATCATGCTGGTCGTGGACGCCGCCCTGCGCAGCCTGCGCCTGGGTTGAGCCGCGCCGCCGCCTGAGCGCGGCGCGCTCAGCGCTTGTCTTCCTCGCGCATCGCTTCGCGCAGACGCTCTTCCACGTCGCGGCGGCGGCTGTCCACGATGGCCAGCTCGATGGGATCCGCGTTGCGCAGTGCGGGCGGCAGGGCCTGAGCGGCCCTCAGGCGCTCCAGCGCGCCGTCCCAGTCGAACTGCGCGGCCCGCGCCTCGGCCTCGGCGCGCACCGCCCGCAGGGTGTGGCCCAGGGCCTGCTGCGCGCGCGCAAGGATCTGCCAGGCCTGCGCATCGCGCGGGTGGTCCACCACCCAAGCCTGCAGGCGCGACGCGGCGCGCCCGGCCTCACCGCTGGCGATGGCCGCCTGCGCGCCCAGCAGCAAGGGCCCGCGCGAACCGGACGCCAGCGCGCCGTCGCGCAGCTCGGCCAGCAGCGCCGGGTTGGCGGGCATGCCCGGCGACAACAGCAGCTCCAACATCAGGGCATCGGCCATGCCGCGCGCGTCGCCGGCCACGGCCGTGTGCAAGCGCTGGGCCAGTTCCAGAGCGCGCTCGCGCTGCCCCAGCCGCTGCGCGGACAGCGCGCCCGCATACAGCTCGCCGGGCCGCGCCGTGGGCGCGAGCGCGGTCTGCACCCAGGCCGACCAGCGCGCGCTGTTGCGCTCGGCCAGCACGCGCGCGCGCGCCGAGGCCAGTGCGTGCATCGCGGCCGACGGCAGCCCCATGGGGCGCACCGGCGCGTCCGCGCGCGGCCCGACGCCGGCGGCGGCCGAGGGCAGGCGCGACTGCATGTCGGCGATGCGCTCGCCCGTGAGCGGGTGGCTGCGCAGGTACGGAAAGGCGCCGTCGTCGTTCAGGCGCGAGGCCTGCTGCAGCTTGTCGAACATGCTCACGAAGCCCTGGCCATCGAAGCCCGCGCCGGTGAGCACGCCGAAGCCCACCCGGTCGGCCTCGCGCTCCATGTCGCGGGAGAACTTGAGCGACTGCTGCGCGGCCACGGCCGTGCCGCCGGCGACGGCGGCGCCCGCGGCCTGCGGGTTGGAGCCGGCCGCCAGCGCGCCCAGGACCATGGCGGCGATCATCCAGGGCGCCATGCGCTGCTCGTTGGACATCATCCGCGCGATGTGGCGCTGCGAGACGTGGCTGAGTTCATGCGCCAGCACAGAGGCCAATTCCTCCGGCCGTTCCGTCACCGCGAGCAGACCCAGATTGACGCCCAGGTAGCCGCCGGGCAATGCAAAGGCGTTGACGCTGCGGTCGCGCGAGATCATCAGCTCCCAGGCCAGGCGCTCGGCCAGCTCGGGCGCCACCTCGCCGCGCTGCTTGGCGGCGGCCAGCAGAGGCTGCCACAGCAGCTGCAGGTAGTCGACCAGCATGGGGTCGTCGAGGTAATCCGGGTCCCGGTAGATGCTGCGCGCGATGCGGTCGCCCAATCGGCGCTCGGCGGACACGGTGAGGCCTTCGCCGTCCCCCAGGCTGGGCAGGGCGAGATTGGCGCTCGGGCTGGGGTTCTGGGCCGGCGCGCGCGCGGTGCCGCCGGTCTGCGCCTGGACGCCCGTCATGGGCCAGGCCAGGGACAGCGCGAGGAGGGACAGCGCCAGTCGCGGAGGCCGCCGGGGGGCCGCAGGGGTCGAAAACATGGCCGTATGATGCCGCCAACCCCCTCCGGTTCACCGCGCCCCCGCGCAAAGCCGCCATGAAGCGGCGTTACCAAGCGTCACGAACGTGCCCCAGCCCCCCGCCCCATCCGCCCCCACCGACAGCCCGCTGACCCATTTCGACGCCCAGGGCCAGGCCCACATGGTCGACGTCGGCGCGAAAGCGAGCACCCACCGCGTGGCGGTCGCCGAAGGGCGGATCACCATGCAGCCCGCGACGCTGGCCCTGATCGAATCGGGCACGGCGAAGAAGGGCGATGTGCTGGGGGTGGCTCGCCTGGCCGGCATCATGGCCGCCAAGAAGACCAGCGACCTCATCCCCCTGTGCCACCCGATCGCGCTGACGCGGGTGGCGGTGGAGTTCGCGGTGGACCCGGCCAACCACAGCGTGCTGTGCACCGCCACCGCCGAATGCACGGGGCAGACGGGGGTGGAGATGGAGGCCCTCACCGCCGCCTCGGTGGCCTTGCTCACGATCTACGACATGTGCAAGGCGGTGGATCGGGGGATGGTGATGGGGGGGGTCAGGCTGAGGGAGAAGAGGGGGGGGAAGAGTGGAGTGTTTTCTGCGAATTGACCGACACCGGAATTCCTTGAGCTAAAGGAACCAGGGAAGTTGCAAGAATTCCTTGCCATACAGAGCGGAGTTCAGCCATGTATCTGCAGCCGCTCCCAGTCAAATGACGCATTGCCGTCAATGCATCAAGCACATAGTCAGAACGTTCTGGCGCTGCGCCTCCAAATCTTACCTCCTTAACCCCATTTTCTGCATCTGAATGCCGCACACAGCCACAAGGCAGCCATCGGATTTTCAATTCATAACGATACAAAGATAGCCCCAAAAATTCATCCCATCGCATGCATCGCGTGCGCGACTTGAGGGAAGAATGATCAATATCCACACCCTCAACTAGGCGGCAACTTCCAGGCCAATCCCAGGCGCTGAAGATCAGCCTCTACTTGCGCCCTCAATACGTCATGGAGCTTTTGCCCATGCTGAATTCGAAGAATGCGGAGTTGCCGTGCCGCCTCAACAACCTGACCATTAAGAGCCAACGCCGCCGCGTATCGATAGCGGGTGCCAGACCATGGATAATGCTCCGAAGCCAGCCTTAGCGCATCAATATCTGCTTCGCTCATATCTGGCGACAATGGGCCGCGCGCGGACTGATTTAGTATCTCAAGTTGCGTGAGCAAGACGTACCTTCGTCGCTCTTGCGGAGGGTGATCTGCTCCAATTCGGAGCATTGCAAAACGCGTCGCGCGAAAGCTAGACTCCATGCGAAAATAGTCTACAACCGACCAAGTTGCCATGGCGGATATCAGCGTCAAAGCAGCGATCGCCATGTTAGTCGACAATCGGATTGGGCGCAAACGGTGGGCACCGGCCTCAACAAGACCCGCACCAATCAAGGCCGGAAACAATAGATACGCATATGCAAAGGGAAACTCAAGCAGCGAGTGAACAAGGAATGGAAGAAGAAGTGCGAAGCCGTACCAAGACAAAGGCGATCGAACCAACAAGGCGCGTGTATAAAGCCAATACAGAGCAGCCATCGAAATAAGAATCGTGAGCGGCCAACCCACCCAAATGGCCAGATCGAGAATGAGATTATGGCTATACGTTAAGGGCAAACTTTGAGCGTATGCATCCACTACCGCTGAATGCGCCATCGCTGTATTGCGCACACCCCAGCCCCATAAAGGTTGCTGCAAGCTGGCCTTCAACAACTGGGGCCAGATGGTCAGGCGCGCATCGCCAATAGCGCCATCTACGGCAATTCGACTGCCCTCATACAAAACACCCCCAAGCGCCTTGAACACGTCTGGCCAAAACATCAGAACAATCAAATACAGAGCCACAAAGGGAAGCACACTCGCCCAGTGCACCCCAGGGGAAATCAACGATCGTCTGCAAATCCACCATGCGGCAATCAAGAATACACAAACCAAACCCGTGCGCGACTCAGTGACAGCCAATCCAATAAAGAGATAAGCGAGCGCCACGCCCACCGAGGTTGCCGACAGCCTACCAAGTGAGTACAAGTAGCTGACACTGGCTATGGACATCATCAGCAGTGTTGACAAATGATTTGGCTGCCCGAGATTGCCACCGGGTCTGCGAATACCTGGGCTTCTCAGAATCCATTCGTTTGACTCCCACACCCGAAGCACCTGTGCCAACTCGATTCCGACCTGGCAAATGGAGTTGATCAGCAGTGTCCACGCCAGAGTTTCTGCCAACAGCGAAGAGCTTGCGCCGCCGGCAGTCATTCCTTGCACGCCGACGGATGCGGATCCCCAAGCTATGCAAATCGCCGCAAAACACAAATACAAAGCAACAATCGCAGCCGTGCCAGCAAACGGAATTTGCCCACGCAACAGTTGCCAGCCCACAACCGCCAGCAACGCAAAGAGCACAAATGCGATTCTGGGGACCTCGATAACACGCTTCGATCGAGTCGGCTGATGCCTAGCCCTTGTCACACCAATCCAAGAGGCACCGAAAGCCACCAAAAAAAATGGTAACTCCGAATGCCAACTCACCCATGGAGTAAAATGATTGGTGGTCATCCAGCCGCTAAGCATCAGCACACCAAGCACAGCCATATGCCAATGCCGCATCAAAAAAAAGCGCCCCATCGGGGCGCTTTTGTCTGTGTTATCTGAGTGCACAGAACTGCGGATTGCGTTACGGCGTCGTCGCGACGAACGGGCCGGCCGTGGCGCCCACCGTGGTATCACGGCAGGAGCCAGGCAAGAATTTTGCCTCAACAGTGCCAGGCCCGCACAGCCAAGCAGTCACCGTATCGCCACCCGGCGCGATTTGCGGAACCAGGAACACTGTGCCATTGGCGCCCGAGCCAATGGCTTGGGAGGTCACGCGCACAGCACCATTCGCGTTGGTGGCGATCTCTCTCACATATTGAGAGGTCGAAACAGAAGCTTCGCAGCCCCATGCGCCTGCCACGGGAAGGGAAGCAGAAGTGTTCGATTGATAGATTTCCGTCACGCTGGTCCGGCAGGCCGACGCCGCCAGAATCACTTCCGACATCTTGGCGCGCTTGGTGTAGTCCTGATAAGCCGGCAGCGCCACGGCCGCCAGAATGCCGATGATGGCCACCACGATCATCAATTCGATCAGGGTGAAACCTTTTTGAATCGTACGCTTCATTGAGAACTCCTCCAGAAGGGGGGTTGGGTTGAGACCCCTCCTCTTCTGCAGATGGCGTGCCAGCTTCGCGAACCGGATGAGCGTACCGGCTACAAGGACGACCGGCCAATGGGCGACCTGATTCATCCTTTTAGCTTAGTTTTTGTCGGACAAATTTCGTCGCCCCGGCGGACGATCGACAGGATTTGTCACACCTCGAAGACCTGGCCTGCGCTGAGCCAGCGGATGTCCTGCGGCACGCCGGCACCCAGGCGACGGATCTCGTCCGCGATCAATTCGGTTTCCGCCGGCTTGGTATGGGTGATGTGGATCGGGTAGTGCCGGCCGGGCGCGATCTGACCCAACTCTTCGGCCAGCCACACGGGGGCCAGGTGCTGGCTGCGGCGCGCCAGTTCCGCTTCGCGGTCGCTGAAAGCAGTCTCGATGACCAGTTGCGCCACGTCGAGCTGGTTGATCCGGCGCCAGAACGCCGGGTTGCGGCCGGTATCGCCGCTGAACACCCAGTGCGGGCCGCCACTGTCCCGCGCCACGGCGAAGCCCACCGCCGGCACCGTGTGCACCGCCGGCAGGGCTTCGAAGCACTTGCCATTGACCTTCACCACATCGCCCACGTCGAAGGAGGTGAAACGCATCAGCGGCGCCCCCTCCGATGGAATGCGCGAGAAATCCGGCCAGATGAGGTCATTGAAAATGTGCGCCCTCAGCGCCGCGATGGTGCCGGGCAGCGCATGCACCTGCAGGGCCGGCCGGCCGCAGGCCAGACGGCGCGACGCCACCGCGTCCAGCATGAGCGGCAGCGAGGCCACGTGATCGAGGTGCGCGTGCGTGAGCAGCACATGGTCGATGCGCAGCATCTCATCGATGCGCAGGTCACCCACGCCCGTGCCCGCGTCGATGAGCGTGTCGTCGTCGATCAGAAAGGCGGTGGTCCGGCATCCCTGGGCGATGGCACCGGAACACCCGAGTACGCGAACCCTCATCGGCATCGGGTGGAAAACATGGAGGGCCCCGAGGGTACCCCCCACCGCCCGCACGGGATGTGACTTATTCCTCGGCACGCGCCCGCGCGTGGCGTTTCGGCGGCCGCGCCGGGATGGACGCGAAGCGCCCCTTGGGCTCAGGGCTGGACGAACTGCATCTGCGTGCCGGCCAGCTCCAGCAGGTCACCGTTGTGCAGGTCGATCCCATCGGTGCCCAGCGGTTTGCCATTGACCGTGGGCTTGACCGTGCCTTCCACCATGGCTACGACGTAACCATGCGGGCGGCGGGTGATGGCGGCCACCGCCACGCCTGGCTTGCCGATGGTGGTGACCACCTTGGTCAGCGCCACCTCGCGACCAGCGGCCGAGCCGCTGACCACCTTGATGGCCGCCGGGCCCAGGGCCGCGCTGGCGGATTCCGCGCCAGACACCACCGTGCCGGCGTTGATCACCGTGGTCTTCTCCTGGGACTCGGCTCCGTCATTGACGAACTTGATCTTGTACTTGCCAATTTCGACCGTGTCGCCGCCCTGCAGCTGCTGCTTCTTGATCGCCTTGCCGTTGACGTAGGTGCCGTTGGTGCTGTTGAGGTCTTCCAGGAAGACGTCGGCGCCCGACATTTGCAGCACGGCGTGCTCGCCGCTGACGGCCAGGTTGTCGATGACGATGTCGTTGTAAGGACGGCGGCCCAGGGTGGTGCGGTCCTTGGTGAGCTGGACCTCCTTGATGACGACGCCGTCAATGGAAACGATCATTTTCGGCATGGCCGACTCCTCTGGGATTCCTGTAGGACTTGGTGTGGGATCAGAGCGGATTATTGACCCAGCATGCGCGACAGCAGGCCGCGGCGGGTGGGTCGGGCGCGAGCAAACGCCAGTATCACAGAAATATTGTCGCGCCCGCCCGCGCCATTGGCGGCCTCCACCAGGGCCGTTGCCTTTTCCTCCAATGTGCCGGCGGTGACCAGCAGCGCGGCAATGCGTTCGTCGCTGAGCATGTCGTTCAGGCCGTCGGAGCAGAAGAGGTAGAGGTCGCCGTCCTCGACGCGGTATTCGTTGACTTCGAGCAGCACGGTGTCTTCCACGCCGAGCGCGCGCGTGACCAGATTGCGGTGCGTGGCGAACTGCGCCTGCTCCATCGAGATCAGGCCGGCGTCGATCTGCTCCTGCAGCAGGGAATGGTCGCGCGTCATCTGCACGAACTCGCCGCGGCGCAGGCGGTAGCAGCGGGAGTCGCCGACGTGGCCGATCATCACGCGGCCGTCGAGGAACACGCCCATCACCAAGGTCGTACCCATGCCCGCGTACTGCGCGTTGGCGTTGGCGGCGTTGAAGATGGAGCGGTTGGCGTTGTCGATGCAGATTTCCATCGCCCGCTTGAGCTCGCGCGCGCTGGATTCGAAGCCACCGTCGGCGATCCACCGCCCGAGCTCCGTCTTGATGAAGGTGGTGGCCATGGCGCTGGCCACCTCGCCCGCGTTGTAGCCGCCCATGCCATCGGCGAGGATGGCCAGGCGGTTGTCGGGGTCGAGCGCCACCGAGTCCTCGTTGTTGTCCCTGACGAGTCCTGGATCGGTCAGGGCGTGAAACTCGAAATTCATGAGGGTGGCGTTATACCGATGGGGGAATCGAGGCGCGTTCGTCGGCGGACGACCGCTGGGGCTGGGGGCGCCGAAGGCAGGGCCGACCGACGCGGCCCGAAAGGTGTTGCATTTTGTTGCAGCCACCCGCGCCGCGACAAGCTGTATCGGTGACAAGCGTCACGTTGCGCGCAACAGGCGAAAAAAAAGGCAACGCGCGCGTTGCCTTTTGCACACCCCTACCGGGCGATCAGATCAGGGACTTGAGCAGCTTGGCCATCTCGGACGGGTTGCGCGTGACCTTGAAGCCGCACTCTTCCATGATGGCCAGCTTGGCATCGGCCGTGTCGGCGCCGCCGCTGATCAGCGCGCCGGCGTGGCCCATGCGCTTGCCGGGGGGCGCGGTGACACCGGCGATGAAGCCCACCACGGGCTTCTTCATGTTCGCCTTGCACCACATCGCGGCCTCGGCTTCGTCGGGGCCACCGATCTCGCCGATCATGATCACGGCGTCGGTGTCCGGGTCGTCGTTGAAGGCCTTCATCACGTCGATGTGCTTGAGGCCGTTGATGGGGTCGCCGCCGATGCCCACGGCACTGGACTGGCCCAGGCCGATTTCGGTGAGCTGCGCCACGGCTTCATAGGTCAGCGTGCCCGAGCGGGACACGACGCCGATGCGGCCCTTGCGGTGGATGTGACCGGGCATGATGCCGATCTTGATCTCGTCGGGCGTGATCAGGCCCGGGCAGTTGGGGCCCAGCAGCAGGGTCTTCTTGCCGCCGGCGGCCTCCTTGGCCTTCATCTTGTTGCGCACTTCCAGCATGTCGCGCACGGGGATGCCTTCGGTGATGCAGATCGCCAGGTCCAGATCGGCCTCGACGGCTTCCCAGATGGCGGCCGCGGCACCCGCGGGCGGCACGTAGATCACCGACACGGTGGCGCCGGTCTGCTGGGCGGCTTCCTTCACCGAGGCGTAGATCGGGATGTTGAAGATCGACTCGCCGGCCTTCTTGGGGTTCACGCCCGCGACGAAGCAGTTCTTGCCGTTCGCGTATTCCTGGCATTTCTCGGTGTGGAACTGACCCGTCTTGCCCGTGATGCCTTGGGTAATGACCTTGGTGTCTTTGTTGATGTAGATCGACATGCTTGTTCCTCGGCTCAGGCTTTGACGGCGGCGACGACCTTCTGGGCCGCTTCGGCCATGGAGTCGGCGCTGATGATGGGCAGGCCCGATTCGGCCAGCATCTTCTTGCCCAGTTCTTCGTTGGTGCCCTTCATGCGCACCACCAGCGGCACCTTCAGGTCCACCGCCTTGCTCGCGGTGATGACGCCCGTGGCGATGGTGTCGCACTTCATGATGCCGCCGAAGATGTTGACCAGGATGGCCTTCACCTTGGGGTTTTTGAGCATGATCTTGAAAGCCTCGGTCACCTTCTCGGGGGTGGCGCCGCCGCCCACGTCAAGGAAGTTGGCCGGCTCGGCGCCGAACAGCTTGATGGTGTCCATGGTGGCCATGGCCAGGCCGGCGCCGTTCAC